>ENA-UEPW01000021-UEPW01000021.1-human-gut-metagenome-genome-assembly--contig:-NODE-21-length-143201-cov-17.542739_pt1 | contig 143201 bp, 135 predicted proteins | sample MGYA00242935_ERZ507936 | MGnify/ENA primary metagenome ERZ507936 (study PRJEB26167, sample SAMN06115469) | human gut metagenome | host: Homo sapiens | place: China:Chongqing | collected 2016-06-23... | reverse complement strand
CAGCCGCCGTGCAGGAGCTTGAAGTTCTTTTCGGGAATCTGCTCGCTTACATAATGTCCGAGATTGCAGTCGGGAATAAACAGTATGTTTTTCGCGTCCATATTTTTAATGATTTTAACCGCCGAGGAGGATGTCACGCAAACATCGCATACGGTTTTGAGGTCTGCGGTTGTGTTGATATAAGCAACAACTTTGTAATCCGGGTATTCCTTTTTGACGGCGCAGATAAGCTCTTTATCCATTTGCTCTGCCATGGGGCAGCCTGCAATGGGCTGAGCCAAAATTACCTTTTTCTCCGGAGAGAGTATTTTAACGGTCTCGGCCATAAATCTGACGCCGACCATTATTACTGTTTTTTGCGGAGCGGTTGTCGCCTTGACGGAAAGCGCGTAGCTGTCGCCGGTAAAGTCCGCTATCTCAATTATTTCGTGCGCAACATAGCTGTGCGCCAAAATACATATATCCTTTTCCTTTTTAAGCCTGAGAATTTCCTGTTGAATGTCTTTAATCATTTGACACATCTCTTTCAAGTTTTATGCCGGCCGACCTTTTTATGAGTGTACCGACGTTATACTGATATAATACGAGATTTTTCGCCTAAAATCAAGAGCGTCACGGTATTTTTAGACTTGTAACTTTTTGTAATAATAGTTATAGTCTTGAAATAATTATTGCGTTTTGGCAAAAAAAATATATAATAACATTAAACTATAAAATGAAAAGGTATGCGCAGATGAAAAAAATCATTGAATTTTTTAATTCGCCCAAGATCTCTCGCATGGGCGAGTATATGCTTACCGGGCGATATATAATGGTGCTTTTCGCGCTGGCGTCGGTGTTTGTTATATTTGACATATCCGTTGCCGGTGTGCTCACCTTTGCGTGCATTACGGGTATAACGCTTGTTCTGTGCGAGGATCTTTTGGCGCCGTTTCCGCCTTTTTTGTTTCTGTGCCTTATAGGAACAAAGTGTTACAATTCATTCAGCGTGTTTATTCAGTATAAGGCACTCGGTGTGGTACTGATAATTTGTGTAATTATGCACTTTGTTTTGCATTGGAAGAAGCCTGTGCTGAAAGGCTTCCTCACGCTGCCGATGATATTTGTGTCTGCTGCGGTAATGCTCGGCGGAGTCGGTTTCATCTCGAAACGTGAGTATTTCAGCGGCGCGTCGATATTTTACATTTTGGCGCTCGGCGTGGGAATGCTGTTGCTCTATACCGTGTTTAATACGCATATAAATGTCCATAAGGATTATTCTCTTATGGATAAGCTGTCCCTTATTATGGTGATAATAGGCTGCTTCGGGACCTTTATGGTGGTATCGTATTATCTCACGCATATAAATGAGGTTATAGACACAAAAACGATTTTGTATTTCCAGTGGCGCAATAACTGCTCTACGTTTTTGATGTTGTCGATACCGTTTGCATTTTATCGCGGCAACAAAAAGTCATATTCCATTATGTTCGGATTTTTGTTCTATTTTGCGATATTGCTGACCGGTTCGCGCGGAGGACTTGTTTTCGGTGCCATAGAGCTTATGATGTGCTGTATTCTGTTCTTCCTTTACGACAGGGAGAGGCGTTTTGCGTATATTGCCATTCTCGCTTGCATTTGCTTTGCGCTTATGATATTCTCACGCGAGTTTCTCTCGTTCTTCGGTTATACCTTTGACCGCCTTATGTCTGCGATAAACGGGGTGCTCGTCGGCGAACAAAAGGAAGTGAGAGTTTTTCAGTACGAGCGCGGCATAAAGGATTTTCTTGGCCATCCGATATTCGGAACCGGCATAGGATACATGGGGAATATCGATATATATGATCCTGCCGATTTCTCGATATGCTGGTATCATTGCGAGCCTATACAGATAGCCGCAAGTATGGGCATAGTCGGAATTTTGGCGTATGTCTATCAATTTATAAAGAGAATGTTTCTGCTTTGGAGAAAGCCGACGCTCTTCAATATGACCGTTTTTCTTTCATATGTAAGCCTTGAGCTTATGTCACTTGTAAATCCCGGCATATTCTGCCCGATACCGTATCTTTTAATAGTGACCATTTTCTTTGTGGTAGTGGAAAAGAGTACATACGGCGAATATCAGCCTAAGATATATGTTATGCCGTCGTCGCAAAAGGACGATACTCCTGACGGTGATGACGATGACGACGAAGTAATCGACACGGCAAAGGTTTAATTTTTAATGTCGCAAAAAATAAAGGGACTGTAAAACGATTGTTTTACAGTCCTTTTTGGTTCTGTCTGATTTAGTGTTCGTGTGTATAGTGGCAATTATCGGGTTTAAAAAGCTCCTCGTCGTATTGAATGCCGTTCTTGTCATAGTAATCCTTAACTGCCGCCTTTATAGCTTCCTCGGCGAGTACCGAGCAGTGAATCTTTACTGCAGGCAGTCCGTCAAGAGCTTCCACAACGGCTTTGTTTGTGAGTTTCAATGCTTCGCTTATGGGCTTCCCCTTTATCATATCCGTAGCAATCGAGCTTGTGGCTATTGCGGAGGCACAGCCGTAGGTGTTAAATTTCACGTCGGTTATAACGTCGTCTTTAACCTTTATATACATTTTCATTATATCGCCGCATTTGGCGTTTCCTACCTCGCCTATGCCATCGGCGTCGTCGATTTTCCCGACGTTATGAGGATTTGCGAAGTGTTCAAGGACTTTTGCGCTGTATTCCATATTTTTAATCCTTCCTTATCTCAATGTTTATCGTGGGTGAAGAAGCTGTTTTCGCGGCAAAGTCTCTCCCAAAGCGGAGACATTGAACGCAGTCTTTCTATTATGGGAGGCAGAGCTTCGGCGATGAAATCTACCTCTTCTTCGGTGTTGTATTCGCACAGGCTCAGTCTTAAAGAACCGTGAGCGACTTCGTGAGGCAATCCTATTGCGAGAAGCACGTGGCTTGGGTCAAGCGAGCCCGATGTGCACGCGGAGCCTGATGACGCACAAACGCCCTGCATATCGAGATAGAGCAGCATTGACTCGCCCTCAACGCCTTCAAAACAAACGCTGACATTTCCGGGCAGACGATTTTCCCTTGAGCCGTTTAAACGGCTATGCGGAATTTCGAGTATTTTTTCTATAAGCCTGTCGCGGAGAGCTGCGACCTTTTTTGTATTTTCCTCCATATTGTTTACGGCCTCTGTGAGTGCTGCCGCCATACCGACGATTCCGGGGATGTTTTCCGTGCCGGCTCTGCGGTTTCTCTCCTGTGCACCGCCCTCGATAAGGTTAGGCAGATTTATGCCTTTTCTTATATAAAGCGCACCGATGCCCTTCGGTCCGTGAAACTTGTGACCCGACATTGAGAGCATATCTATGTTTTGCGCCTTTACGTCTATCGGAAGATGACCAACTGCCTGTACTGCGTCCGTGTGGAAGAGGACTCCCTTTTCGCGACAGATTTTACCTATTTCGGTTATGGGCTGAATTGTTCCTATTTCGTTGTTTGCATACATTACGGTTACCAAAGCCGTGTCGTCTTTTATTGCCGAGGCAACGTCGCCGGGAGACACAAAGCCGTCGCTTGAAACGGGTAGAAGAGTTATTTCAAAGCCTTGCTTTTCGAGCTTTTTTAATGTGTGCAGTACGGCGTGATGCTCGACGGTTGTGCTTATAATATGCTTTTTACCTTTTTTCGCCATAAGCTCGGCGGTGCCTTTTATGGCCCAATTGTCTGCTTCGCTGCCGCCCGATGTGAAATACAGTTCGCTTCTCTCGCAGCCTATTGCGTTAGCTGTCGCTAAACGTGCTTCCTCAAGAGCGCTGTGTGCTTTTTGACCCATATGGTGCAGACTCGACGGATTGCCGTAAACGTCGCAAAAATACGGAGCCATTGCATTAAGAGCCGATTTTGACAGTCGAGTCGTAGCGGCGTTATCCGCATATACTTCCATAATTACATCTCTTTTCTCACGGTACCGCGCTCTGAATGCGCAATACCATAGTAATCTACTATGAATTCAAAGTGTATGATACTATACAGACATATTATTGTCAATAATGATTATACGATATACATATATAAGCCTGTATTTTATCGGCTTTTGGGCGGTGCAAATTCCAAATTATGTATTTTTTGTTAATTTTATAAAAAAGGGTTGATTTTTTCTGAAAAGAGGCTAAAATATATATTAGCACTCAAGGAAAGCGAGTGCTAATAAATTCATAATTACAATATATCTTTTAGGAGGAATATAGTATGACGATCAAACCGCTTGCTGACAGAGTCGTTTTAAAGCCCTGTGAGCTTGAAGAAACAACAAAGGGCGGCATCATCCTTGCCGCGTCTGCACAGGAGAAGCCTCAGGTAGCTGAGGTAGTGGCAGTAGGTCCCGGCGGTACTGTTGACGGTAACGAAGTCAAAATGTATGTTAAAGTCGGCGACAAGGTAATTTCGAGCAAATATTCGGGTACCGAGGTTAAGATGGACGACGTTAACTACAATATCGTTCGTCAATCAGATATCCTTGCAATTGTTGAATGATTTAAGGGAGGAAATACATTATGGCTAAACAGATTATTTACGGCGAAGAGGCTCGCAAGGCACTTGAAGCCGGTATAGACAAACTCAGCAACACAGTTAAAATAACACTCGGCCCCAAAGGCAGAAACGTAGTTCTTGACAGAAAATACGGTGCTCCGCTTATCACCAACGACGGTGTTACAATCGCTAAAGAGGTTGAGCTTGAGGACGCTTTTGAAAATATGGGCGCTCAGCTCGTTAAAGAGGTTGCCACAAAGACAAACGATGTGGCAGGCGACGGTACAACAACCGCTACTCTTTTGGCACAGGCTCTTGTTCGCGAGGGCATGAAGAATGTAGCTGCAGGTGCTAATCCGATGGTAGTTAAAAAGGGTATGCAGATGGCAGTTGACGCCGCTGTCGAAGCTATCAAGAGCGAGGCTCAGCCCGTTAAATCTTCCGACGATATCGCAAGAATTGCTACTATTTCCGCAGCCGACGAATACATCGGCAAGCTGATTGCCGAGGCTATGGAAAAGGTAACCTCCGACGGCGTTATCACCATAGAGGAGTCTAAGACAAGCGAAACCTACAGCGATGTTGTTGAAGGTATGCAGTTTGACCGCGGCTATATTTCACCGTATATGGTAACCGATACCGACAAGATGGAAGCTGTTATTGACGACGCTTACATTCTTATTACAGATAAGAAGATTTCAAACATTCAGGAAATTCTTCCTCTTCTTGAGCAAATCGTAAAAGCGGGTCAGAAGCTCGTTATTATCGCTGAGGACGTTGAGGGCGAAGCTCTTTCCACAATCCTTGTCAATAAGCTCCGCGGTACATTCACCTGCGTATGCGTCAAGGCTCCCGGCTTCGGCGACAGAAGAAAGGAAATGCTCCAGGATATAGCTACTCTTACAGGCGGTGAGGTTATCACCTCCGACCTCGGTCTTGAGCTTAAAGATACTCAGATAAATCAGCTCGGCCGTGCTAAGCAGGTTAAGGTTTCTAAGGAGAACACCATCATTGTTGACGGTGCCGGCGATAAGGAAGCCATTAAGAGCAGAGTTGCACAGATCAAATCTCAGATTGAAGTTACAACCTCAGAGTTCGATAAGGAAAAGCTTCAGGAGAGACTTGCTAAGCTTGCAGGCGGCGTAGCCGTTATCCGTGTCGGCGCTGCAACCGAAACAGAAATGAAGGAAAAGAAGCTCCGCATCGAGGATGCTTTGGCAGCTACAAAAGCAGCTGTTGAAGAGGGTTGCGTAGCAGGCGGCGGCGTTGCTCTTCTCAATGCTATACCGGCTGTTAAGAAGCTTCTTGATACAGACGACGCTGACCTTAAGACAGGTGTTAACATCGTAGTTAAGGCTATTGAAGAGCCTGTTCGTCAGATTGCTAAGAACGCAGGTCTTGAAGGTTCTGTTATCGTAAACGAAATTATGAATTCCGGCAAGAAGAACTATGGCTTTAACTTCTCTAAGGAAGAATATGTCGATATGTTTAAGGCAGGTATTCTTGACCCAGCTAAAGTAACACGTTCCGCTCTTCAGAACGCTTCGTCCGTTGCCGCTATGGTACTCACCACAGAGTCTCTCGTAGCAGATATTCCGGATCCGAAGGCTGATGCTGCTGCGGCTGCTGCTATGGCTGCACAGGGCGGCGGAATGTATTGATAAAAGCCACCGGCTGTAAATAACAAATGAAAATCGCACGGCAAAGAAGTAATTCCTTGTCGTGCGATTTTTTTACCGCAAAGTAAAAAGGCAACCGAAATTTATTGTTTTGGTTGCCTTTTGTCGTACTTGAAGTGATGAGACTTCGATATTTTATTTTTTCAGCCTTTTATCGCTCTTTAAAGCCAGGCGTGTGCCGACGCTCTGGAATATCTGAACAAGTATTATAAGCAGTATTACCGCAGCATACATAACAAGATATTTATAACGGTAATAGCCGTAATCAATTGCGACTTTACCGAGTCCGCCGCCGCCTATGATACCGCTCATTGCGGAATAGCCGAGTATTGTAGTGAGAGCTATTGTGACATTCTGCAAAAGAGAGGGGATGCTTTCGGGGATCATCACCTTGCAGATTATCTGCATGGGCTTTGCACCCATACTCTGCGCCGCCTCAATTATATTCGGGTCTACTTCGCGCAGACTGCTCTCAACGAGCCTTGCAACAAACGGGAACGCGGCAACAACAAGCGGCACTATTGTGGCTGTGGTTCCTACGGTAGTGCCTATCAGCGCACGCGAGAGGGGAAATACCATTATCATAAGTATCAAAAACGGAATGGATCTTAGAAGATTTATTATGACATTGAGTATCGACAGCACCGGCTTCGGCAGGGGAAGTACGCCGCCTTTTTCACCGGCTACAAGCAAAACGCCGAGCGGAAGCCCGATTAAAAGAGAGAGTGCCGTTGACAGCACCGTAACGTAAAAGGTCTCCCATATCGCCATGGGGAACTGCGTTTTAAACGCGGTCAAAAGCTCTGCCATTGACTCCGCCGTAAAAAGTCCGTCAGTCATCTGCGCTCACCTCCTCAACCTTAATGTTTTCAAAGTTTTTAAGAAAAGCGGTTGCCTTGTCAAATTGACTGTTCGGAATACCGAGCAGCATACTGCCGTAAATTTCGTCCGAAAGCTTCTGCGTTGTCGCGGAAATCACATTTGCGCTGATGCTCTCTTCGGTGGCAAGTCTTGCCACAAGCGGTACAGACGTTGCGGCTACATTTAAAAATGTCAGCTTCAAGCGTCTTTCGTGCAGAGGGTCCGATACCGTCATATCCTCGCCGCCGGGGAATACCAGGTGGCGCGCGGCTTCGGATTTCGGAGAGGTAAATACAGAGGAAACAAGACCCTCTTCGGCAATAATACCGTCGTCGAGTATCGCAACGTGATTGCACACCTCTTTAACAACGCTCATCTGGTGGGTTATTATTACAACGGTTATGCCGAGCTTTTTGTTTATGTCGCGTATAAGTTCAAGTATCTGCCTCGTGGTTTTAGGGTCGAGTGCACTTGTCGCCTCGTCACAGAGCAAAACCTTGGGATTTGTCGCAAGTGCTCTCGCTATTGCAATGCGTTGCTGCTGGCCGCCCGAGAGCTGAGCCGGATAAGCCTTGGCCTTGTCGGGAAGTCCGACAAGGGCTAAAAGCTCCTTTGCGCGATTTTGTGCATCCTTTTTGCTTGCTCCGGCGAGCTCCATCGGGAAGCACACATTTTTTAAGCAGTTACGCTGCATTAAAAGGTTGAACTGCTGAAATATCATCGTTATGTTGCGGCGAGCCGCACGAAGCTGAGCCGGAGACATCGTGTCAAGTCTTTTGCCGTTCACGATAACTTCACCGGAGGTGGGCTTTTCAAGCATATTTATACATCGAACAAGCGTGCTTTTCCCGGCGCCGCTCATACCGATGATACCGTATATATCGCCGTCCTCTATTGTTATTGAGACGTCCTTCAGCGCGTCAACCTTGCCTTCGGCGGTATCAAACGATTTGCTTACGTTTTTTAATTCAATCAAGGATAATTTCCCCTTTTGCCTTATTATTTGCCTTTAACACCGAGAGCGTCAAGATTTGTCTGCTTGCCGCCGTAAAGAGCCATCGGTTCAACGTGGATTGCGCCGACAGACACAAGGTGAGTGCCCTTTTCTTCGTTGAAGTTGTCAAGGTAAGGAGTGTGCTGGAAGTAGTTTGCGTCTATGGTGCCGTCCTCAACAACGGTGTTGGGAACTACATAGTCGTTGTAGGTCTGAATATTGAGAGCTATGCCTTTTTCGGCGAGAATCTGCTTTGCAACTTCGAGAATTTCGGCGTGAGGTGTGGGAGAAGCCGCAACGGTTATAGTTGTGTCTTTAAGTGCGTCATAGTCAACGTTCGGGTCGTATCCGTCACCGGGATTTTCAACAACGCTGATGACCGAGCCGTTGTATTTGTCGCTGATAAAGTTCGCAACCTGCTTGCTCTTTAAGGCTGCCGCAAGAGCGAGAATTTTAGGCGAATTTTCATTTCCCTGCTTAGTTACGAGAATATTGCCGTAAGCCGAGGAGGAGCCCTCTATAAGAAGCGAATCCGATACGGGGTTGAGACCTGCGTTTATAGCGTAGTTTGAGTTGATTACGGCGTAGTCAACATCCTTTAATACGTTGGGTATCTGAGCTGCTTCGGCCTCTACTATTTCTACGTTGTGCGGATTTTCAACTATGTCGTTTTTGGTGGCTGTAATGCCTGCGCCGTCTCTGAGCTTTATAACGCCGTTTTCCTGTAGGAGCAGAAGCGCGCGTGCTTCGTTTGTTGTGTCGTTGGGAACGGCTATCTGTATTTTAGAGCTTTTTGAATTGCCGCAGCCTGTGAGAGCAATTGCGGTGAGAACTGCAAGCGCAAGAACCAATGCCAAGGATTTTTTTATTGACTTTTTCATGGATTTATCTCCTTTTTATTGAAAATTATATTTATTTAGAAATGATGCGTGATTAAAATCTGCGTTTGACAGATGATTTTCCCAAAGCACATTCGATCGTCTCTTAATATATTAAAGCCTCTGCAAAGACTCATAATAAAGCTCCTCTCGTTGAAATAAAAAAACAGCGGAGGTCATTACCTTCCGCTGCCTTAACGCAATGATAAAGAATCAGGCTTTACAGAAAAGTGAATGACCGTTTCGGGCATAACGCATGAAGCACATGGAGCACATGCGCATATCTTGCATTATCATAATGTCGCCGGTCAAATACTTCATACCGATTTCCTTTCTCGAACAATCTATACTAAACCCGTAGGAATTAGAATGTTTGTATAATACCACCGAATTGTCGGATTGTCAACAAGAATTTTGAAAGTTTTAAAAACTTTATTTTACGGAATCCGCAAACTTCAAAAATTGCTCTTTTCCCTTTTCGGTTCGGGCAAAAACGCCGCATTGTTCGAGAATGGCCGCAAAGACAACGCCTATTTCGTGCTTTAATATGTCATCGCAGTTTTCCTCTGTTATGTCATATTTATTCTTTATCGCTTCGGCCCACGCCTTATGCTTGGCTATTCTCTCGTCCTTCTCTATATCCGCGCCAGAAAGCATGGCCTCTTTTAAAAGCTCCATTTCGGTTTTAAGCCTTGCAGGCAAAACGGCAAGGCCCATAACTTCGATAAGACCGATGTTTTCTTTCTTTATATGGTGATATTCGGGGTGCGGATGATAAACGCCGTCAGGATACTGTTTTGTGGTTATGTTATTGCGTAAAACAAGGTCAAGCTCGAAGTTTTCGCCGCGCTTGCGTGCAATCGGCGTTATTGTGTTGTGGGGAACACCGTCGGTGGTTGCAAAAATGAATGCGTCCTCGTCGGTGTAATTTCTCCAAGCCGCAAGTATCCTTCCGCCGAGGCTGCATATTCTCTCGGGGTCCTTACCCGACAGACGAATTACCGACATAGGCCATTTTACAATGCCTGCCGAAACATCCTCGTATCCGGCAAAGGAAAGCTCTGTTTCGATAGGCGCCTTTGCCATGGCAAAGGTATAGTTGCCGCCCTGAAAATGCTCGTGTGTAAGTATTGAGCCGCCGACTATCGGTAAATCGGCGTTTGAGCCGACAAAATAATGCGGGAACTGCTTTACAAAATCAAAAAGCTTTAAAAAAGCGCCTTCGTCGATTTTCATCGGCGTGTGCTCACCGTTAAATACTATACAATGCTCATTATAATAAACATACGGAGAATATTGGAAATACCACTGCGAGCCGCCCATTGTAACCGGGATAATACGATGGTTTTCGCGCGCCGGGTGGTTGACTCTGCCGGCGTATCCCTCATTTTCTTTGCAAAGCTGACATTTCGGGTATGAGCTTTGTCTGCATTTGAGAGCCGCGGCTATGGCTTTGGGGTCTTTTTCGGGCTTAGACAGATTTATCGTAATATCTATGTCACCGTAATCCGTCTTTGTTATCCATTTAATATCGTTTTTAATACGGTATTCTCTTATGTAATTCGATTTTCTGCTCAGATGATAATAATATGATGTGGCTTCTTCGGGAGATACGCTGTATTTTTTACGGAATTCGGCGATTATATCGGACGGCCTTGCAACAAGCGTGCCCATCACTTTTGTATCAAACAGGTCGCGGTAAACTACCGAGCTTTCGCAAAGCCCGTTTTCTTCGGCGTATTGTAATATTACCGAGAGTATGTCTTCAAGCTCGGCGTCCTTTTTCGGCTCCGCGTCCTCAAATGAGTCAAGAGAGAGTACGGTCATTATCCGGTTTCTCGTGTAAATTTCATCTTCTTTTTCTATAAGTCCCTCTTTTTCTCCGTAAAAAACGAGTGAGGATATTGCTTCGTAAATATTCATTGTATCAGCCTTTCGTTGTGCGGTATTGCCGTCTTAAATCATGGATACTGTCTTTATATATTATATAGAATTTCTCGACCTTTTCAATATTAAATGCAAAAAATACAAAAAGCATTTTATTAACCCTTTTATCGTTGTTTTATCGATTATCACGACAGTAAGCGGCTGATTGAAGCGATATTCGCTGTTATTTATACAAAATTACGAAAAACGGTATTGTTATTATCACGCTTTTTTGATATAATGTATAAGATGAAGCGGCATGCTTCGTGCGCTGCCCGAAAAGCACTTTTTTCTTGCTTTTTGTACCTGACGGTGCAAAATCAAATCTTTTCCGGAGGATAATTGTGTTTAATATAATCCCTCAACCGAATCAAATAATAATATCAAAGGGAAAACCGTCATTTTCGCTCTCGCCGGATACTACCGTAACCAGAACGGATTTTACCACGGAATTTCGCGATTTTGTCAAAAAGCAGTTTGACATACGTATTCACCGTGAGATTTCGGACGATGTCTCGATAAAGCTTGTTAAAAGCAGCGAGATTGCGGGCGAAGAGGGATATACGCTTATTTCGCGCGACGGGCGCATATATATTTACGGAAAAAACGAGTGCGGTATTTTTTACGGCTTGCAAACCCTAAAGCAGCTGCTTTTGCAGGGCGATGGCACCGTTCCCGATATGTATATAGAGGATAAGCCTCTCTATCCTTACAGGGGCTTTATGCTTGACTCAAGCCGCCGTTTTTGGCGGACAAGCGAGATAAAACGTCTTATAGACCTTATGGCACTTCACAAGCTGAATGTTTTTCATTGGCATCTTACCGATGACCAGGGTTGGCGCATTGAAATCGGTAAATATCCGATGCTTACGCAAAAGGGCTCGCACCGCCGCCGTCGCGACAGAAAAACAAATGACGGCAAAAGATATTATACCAAGGAGCAGATACGCGATATTGTAGAGTATTGCCGCAAGCGCTTTATAAAGGTTATTCCGGAATTTGACGTGCCGGGGCATACGGTGGCGGCAATAGCTTCGTACCCGGAGCTCTCCTGCTTCGGGCAAAAGCGGAATGTGGCGTCGAGCTGGGGCGTTAAGCACGACATTTTGTGCGCCGGTAAGGACAGCACGCTTAAATTCGTATACGAAGTTACGGATGAGATAATGCAGCTCTTCCCCGATAAGATTATTCATATAGGCGGCGACGACGCCGTGAAAATGAGATGGAGCATATGTCCGCACTGCCAAAAGCGCATAAAGGACGAGTCTCTCAAAGACGAGCAAGAGCTATACACTTGGTTTATGAACAAGATAGCGTCTCATATTGAAAAAAACGGCGGAAAGGCGATAATACGCGGTTGCGACGGTAGCGACAAAGAAAAACCGCTTGATAAAAATATAATTTGGCAGGTTTGCGATAAAGATATGAACGGCAAAGTCGTAAGCCGAGAAGGCAAAACGGGCAGAGCTTTTATAAATTCGTCCTCGCCGCATTATTATCTTAATTTGCCGTACAGTATGATAAATCTCAAAAAGACGTATGAATATGCCCCGGAGCCTGTTTACGGCGAGCTTCTGGGGACAGAAGCGGTTATTTGGACAGAGCACATAAGCAGTATAAAATCGCTTGATTTTATGGTGTTCCCACGTATTGCGGCGATAGCCGAGATTGCGTGGTCGGATAAGGACGACAGAAGCTATGAGAGATTTTTGAACAGCCTGACGGAATACTATGACCTTTTGAATATATATGAGGTTCGCTATGCTACGTTAAAGCAGGCAAATCCGAGTAAGCTCAGAAAAGCGGCATACGGTGTTGCGTGGAGAAACAAGACCGTTAATTTCCATAGGCTGTATGACCTTGCGGAGGATGAAAAATCAAGGTCTCTTGCCAAAAAGGAAAACCGTTAAAATAATAAAAAACTCCGTGCGGTTTCACGGAGAATTGCAGAGGTGTATAAAATGGGAAACTATGTACTTGCGCTTGATCAGGGTACGACAAGCTCGCGTGCCATTCTTTTTGATAAGCACGGCAATATTGTAACCAAGGCGCAGTATGAATTCAATCAAATCTATCCTCACCCGGGCTGGGTGGAGCACAACCCGATGGAGATACTGTATTCGCAGTTCCAGGCGGTTACCGATGTAATAACTCAAAAGAAGGTGATTTCATCGGATATAGCCGCGATAGGAATTACAAATCAGCGCGAAACCACCATTCTTTGGGATAAGGGTACGGGCAAGCCGATTTACAATGCGATAGTATGGCAGTGCCGCAGGACGGCGGAGATGTGCGAGGAAATAAAAAAAGACAAGGAGCTTTGTGACTACATAAAGGAGCATACAGGGCTTGTTGTAGACGCTTATTTCTCTGCCACCAAAATCAAATGGGTGCTGGAAAACGTCCCCGGAGCAAGAATCCTTGCCGATGCCGGGCAGTTGCTTTTCGGAACCGTAGAGACGTGGCTTATATGGAATCTGACAGGAGGTCAGGTTCATGTTACGGACTATTCCAATGCGTCAAGAACAATGCTTTTTGACGTTGATAAGCTTGAGTGGGACCCTTATCTCTGCGAAAAGCTTGACATTCCGATGTCAATTTTGCCGGAGGTTAAGCCGTCGAGCGAGGTGTACGGAACGGTAGCTCCCGGGCTTCTCGGCTTTGAGGACATAGTCGGAACTCCGATTTCCGGCGCAATAGGCGATCAGCCTGCCGCTCTGTTCGGCCAGGGCTGCTTTAAGACGGGTCAGGCAAAAAATACATACGGCACAGGCTGCTTTTTGCTTATGAATACGGGCGAAAACAGGGTGAAGTCCAAAAACAACCTCGTAACCGGCGTGGCGTGGGGCCTTGACGGTAAGGTCAATTATGCGATTGAAGGCTCGGCGTTTAATGCGGGCTCGGTTATTAAATGGCTGAGAGACGATTTGCGTCTCATTGATTCGGCACGCCGTTGCGATGAGCTTGCGGAGAGTGTTGACGATGCAAACGGCATTTATTTTGTTCCGGCGTTTACGGGACTCGGCGCTCCGTATTGGGATATGTATGCGCGCGGCACGATTGTGGGGCTTACAAGAGGCGTTAAGGCGGAGCATATTGCAAGAAGCGTTCTTGAGGCAATAGCTTTTCAGATGACAGACCTGCTCGAAGCCATGAAGGCGGATTCGGGAATTAAGCTGTCCGAGCTTCGCGTTGACGGCGGCGCGTCTGTCAGCAATATAATGATGCAGATACAGGCAAACCTGATAAGAACAAAGGTCAACAGGCCTAAGGTCGTTGAGACTACGGCTCTCGGAGCGGCATATCTCGCCGGACTCGCGGTAGGCTTTTGGAAGGATCTTGACGAAATTGAGGCCATAAGAGAGGTAGACAAAATATTTGAGCCTCAGATGCCGCTTGTAAAACGTGACGAGATTTATCACGGATGGCTCAGAGCCGTAGAGCGCTCCAGAGATTGGATAGAGCACTGAATCTAAAATCAAGCAAATAAAAAAGGCTGCTTTGCAGCCTTTTTTTGTTTGTTCCTTTTTTATAGCTTCAGCACCGCTTCCGCCACGTTGAAGTAGATGAGAAGCGACAGGGCATCAACTATTGTGGTTATAAACGGACTTGCCATTACCGCCGGGTCAAAGCCTATTTTTTTAGCGAGTATAGGTAGTGTGCAGCCTACGAATTTAGCGAGCATTATTGTAAATATAAGTGTTAAGCAAACCGTGAGGGCTACAAGCACCGTTACTCTGTCTATAATCATCATCTTTATGAAATTGGCAGTGGCAAGTGTAAGACCGCAGAGTATCGATACGCGAAATTCCTTCCAGATAACCTTGAAAATATCTTTGAATTCAATGTCGCCGAGCGAGAGTCCGCGGATTATCGTTACCGACGCCTGACTTCCGCCGTTTCCGCCTGTATCCATAAGCATCGGGATAAACGCTGTGAGTATGACGCAGGACTGAAGCGAGTCCTCGAAATGCGTTATTATTTTTCCGGTGAAGGTTGCGGATACCATCAAAAGCAAGAGCCACGGGAAACGCTTTTTCCAAATCTCAAAGACGTTCATTTTAAGATACGGCTTGTCCGTGGGGGTTATAGCCGCCATTTTTTCAATATCCTCTGTGTTCTCGTCCTGAAGAACGTCCATGGCGTCGTCGATGGTAATTATACCTACGAGACGGTTTTCCTGATCGACAACCGGCATTGCCAAAAGGTCATATTTACGGAACTTTTCGGCAACTATTTCCTGGTCCGCTAATGTGTTTGTGGATATAATGTTTGTTTCCATTATATCCGCTATTTTTTCACTCTTTTCGGAAAGCAGCAGCTTCTTTGCGGTTACAACGCCGAGCAGTTTGCGGTTTTCATCGGTTACATAGCAGTTATAAATGGTTTCCTTGTCTACGCCTGTGCGCCTGATTCTCGTAAAAGCGTCGTCAACCGTCATGTATGTTTTGAGGTCAACATACTCAATAGTCATTATGCTGCCGGCAGAGTCCTCCGGATATTTGAGTATTTCATTTATGCTTTTACGGATATTCGGATCGGTGTGCTGCAGTATTCTCTTGACCACCGTTGCAGGCATTTCTTCAATGATGTCAACGGCATCGTCTACATACAGCTCGTCGAGAACCTCTTTAAGCTCGGTATCGCTGAAGGCTCTTATGAGTATCTCCTGCGCGTCCGAATCCATATTTACAAATACGTCTGCCGCAAGCTCCTTCGGTAATATACGGTATAAAAGCGGCAGCGTTTCCTCCGGTACGTCGGTGAGTATTGATGCGATATCCGCCTCGTTCATATCGGAGAGGAGCTTTTTGAGCTCGGAATAATTTTTTTCTTTTAATAATTCAAGGACCTTATCGTACACCTTGCTTCCTCCTTTTACGTTTTTGTCTTATCATAGGAAACAAAGCGCAAAGCTCTTATGTGAATAAAACAATGAACGCCAAAGACGTTATGCTATTCACGCAGCCGATAGATCGCGGCTTGGGCTTCGCACTTTTTGCGCTTCCTGCGTCCATTATTTTTCACCTCACAATATAAAACGCTCATATCGATAGGCGATATGAGCGGAATTGATAAAAATATTTCGTTCAAGCTTTAGCTTCAGAGGGCGATGAAACTGCGTTAGAACACACCTTACTTTTCGATGTGGCCTGTTGACCTGCTTACAGTGTCTCCACTTTTCGCGGCAGCAGCCCGTATCCCTGTGGGAGCCTTACCTACCGATATTTATTTATTTGCTTTAAGCCTTATTATTATCGGCTCATTTCGGCTGTTTGTCAACCCTTTTAAGCACTTTTTTGAATATAAAATCAATGTTTTAAAAAACGGTGAAATATAGTGCGTCTTACAAGGCAAAATTCATTGAAAATTACTTGAAAAGTTAATATAATACAATAAAAAAGGAAATACGGCAAAGGAGCGGAAAAATGACGAATACGGAAAAACTTCAAAAAATGTACGACGAGAGCAACTACGTGGTGTTCTTCGGCGGAGCGGGCGTCTCTACCGAGAGCGGAATACCTGATTTCCGCTCGGCCGACGGGCTTTACAATATGCATTACAGCGTGCCGCCCGAGGTTATCCTCAGTCACTCGTATTTTATGTCTCATCCCGAGGAGTTTTACAGGTTTTACAGAGATAAGCTGTTAAATCCCGATGTAAAACCGAATATCGCGCATCTGAAGCTTGCCGAGATGGAGCAAAAAGGTAAATTAAAAGCGGTAATAACGCAAAATATAGACGGACTTCACGAAAAAGCCGGAAGCAAAAACGTTTATAACCTGCATGGCAGCGTTTATTATAACCATTGTATGAAATGCGGCAAGGCTTACACATTTACAGATATGCTGTCGTGTAAAGGCGTTCCCCATTGCACCTGCGGAGGCATCATAAAGCCCGATGTAGTGCTTTATGAGGAGCCGCTCAACGAAAGCACGGTTAACGGTGCCGTAAGGCATATTATGAACGCCGATATGCTGATTGTTGCCGGAACGTCGCTTACCGTTTATCCTGCGGCAGGGCTTATAAGATATTTTCGCGGCAGGAATTCGGTACTCATAAACCGCGATGCAAATGTAGGAGATGACGAGTTTTCCCTTGTTATTCACGGTAAGGTAGGCGAAGTTCTCGGCAGCCTTGTCGTATAGCTGCAAATCAAAGCGGCTGTAAGACTGTTTTGTGCGCGAAACGGCGATATATACAGTCTTTTTATTGACATTTATCGACAACAGATATAAAATATATTTTAAATTTATTTATCGGCAGGAGAAAAAGATGAAGCTTAACGGATCGGATATAATCGCTGAGGTGCTTATAGAGCAGGGGGTAGACACAATTTTCGGCTATCCCGGCGGAGCGGTACTCAATATCTATGATGCACTTTATAAATACAGAGATAAAATTCATCATATCCTGACAGCTCACGAGCAGGGCGCGTCCCATGCTGCTGACGGCTATGCAAGGGCAACCGGCAAAACGGGGGTTGTAATTGCGACAAGCGGTCCCGGCGCCACAAACCTTGTTACGGGAATTGCCACGGCATATATGGACAGCATACCTATGGTAGCCATAACAGGCAATGTCGGAACATCTTATATAGGTAAGGACGCTTTCCAAGAAGTATACATTACAGGCATTACAATGCCTATTACAAAGCATAATTTTTTTGTCAGCGACATAAAGGAACTTGCTCCGACGCTCAGAGAGGCTTTTAAAATAGCAAATTCCGGAAGAAAAGGTCCCGTACTTGTTGATATACCCAAGGACGTTACGGCGGCGATTACCGAATACGAAAAAGCTGCTCCCGAGGTTATAATTGACAATACAGTAATAAATGAGGACGAGGTCAAAAAGGCTGCGGCCCTTATAAACAAGGCAAAAAGACCGGTTATAGAAATAGGCGGCGGCGTGGTGTCGTCGGAAGCCTCGGATCTTGTGCGTATGCTCGTAAACAAAACGGGCGCGCCGTGCTGTCATACGCTTATGGCGGCGGGAGTTCTCGGGTACAGCGAAAGGCTGAATTACGGCCTTGTCGGTATGCACGGCAGCTTTGTTACCAATAAAGCTATTGACGAAGCAGACGTGCTTGTTGCGATAGGCACGAGATTTTCCGACAGAGTCGCTCTCAATACAAATCGTTTTGCTCATAAAGCAAAGGTAATACAGATTGATATTGACTTGAGTGAGATCGATAAAAACGTTAAAGTCGATCACGCTTTGGTGGGCGATGTTAAGACTATCGTTATGGACCTTTTACATTACGTAAAGCAAAGCGACCGGACCGATTGGCTTAAAACCCTTGACGAATACAAAAAGAGCGATTATCATCCGGTAGATTCCGACAAATATATTACACCGCATCAGCTAATAAAGACGATTTGCGAAAATGTACCGAAGGATACTGTTTATGTTACCGATGTCGGCCAGCACCAGATGTGGGCGGCTCAGTATTTGGAGCATACCGATCCGCGTTCGTTCTTGACGAGCGGCGGTCTCGGCACTATGGGCTACGGCTACGGAGCGGCAATAGGCGCCAAGGTTGCGTTCCCCGATAGGAGAGTTATACATATCACGGGCGACGGCTCTTTCCATATGAATATGAATGAGGCGTGCACCGCAGTCAGCTATAATTTGCCGATAATAACCGTGATTTTTGACAACGAGGTTCTCGGTATGGTTCGTCAGTGGCAGACCGCATTCTACGGCAAACGCTATTCGCAGACCGATCCGCACCGCAAAACCGATTATGTTAAGGTAATAGAGGGCTTCGGCGGAAAGGGATACAGAGCGCATACTTTAGCCGAGTTTAACGACGTATTCCAAAAGGCACTTAAGGAGGATAAGTGCCCCGTATGGATTGACTGCGCTATACCCAAAGACGAAAAGGTGCTTCCTCTTATACCGGCAGGCAAAACGATGGATGATATAATTATTGAGGATTGCGACAAATAGTTAAAGTGTCCGTATAAATAAAAGAGTCAGTAGTCTTTTGACTATTGACTCTTTTTGTTTATACAATAAAAGCTCCGCACAGAGAATTTTCTTTGGCGGAGCTTTGTTTTGTTCGCTTAGAATTTCATAACGGCGCCGTCCTTGGCGGAGGAAACAAGCGACGCGTATCTTGCGAGCCAGCCTGTTTTGACGTTAGGCTCATGAGGAACATAGTGCTTTTTACGCTCTGCAAGCTCCTCGTCGGATACTCTGACATTTACCTTTGCGGCAGGAATGTTAATGTCAATGATGTCGCCCTCTTCTACAAGGCCGATTTCACCGCCTGCGGCTGCTTCGGGAGCAACGTGGCCTATCGAAGCACCCCTTGAAGCTCCGCTGAATCTTCCGTCCGTGATAAGGGCAACCGTTTTGTCAAGCTTCATACCGGCAAGTGCCGAGGTGGGGTTGAGCATCTCTCGCATACCGGGGCCGCCTACGGGTCCTTCGTAACGTATTACAACAACATCTCCGTCCTTGATTTCGCCGTTGTAAATTGCTTTAATTGCTGTATCCTCGCTGTCAAATACACGCGCCGGGCCTGTGTGAACGAGCATTTCGGGCGCTACCGCACTGCGTTTTACAACACAGCCGTCCTTTGCTATATTGCCCCAAAGAATCGCTATGCCGCCGGTTTCTGAATAGGGATTGTCTATCGGACGTATCGCGTTTGTGTTCTTTATGTATGCTCCCTCTATGTTTTCACCTACGGTTTTTCCGGTAACGGTCATAAGCGAGAGGTCAAGCAGTCCTTTCTTAGCAAGCTCCGCCTGAACCGCTCTTACGCCGCCTGCGTTGTTGAGGTCGTGCATATGTGTGGGGCCTGCGGGTGCCAAGTGACATAAATTCGGAACCTTTGCGCTCATTTCGTTAAATACCTTGAGGTCCATCGGACAGCCTGCCTCTTTTGCGATTGCAAGCAGATGCAAAACGCTGTTTGAGGAGCAGCCGAGAGCCATATCGCAGGCGAGCGCGTTGCGGAGCGCCTTTTCATTTATAATATCGCGGGCTTTAATGTCTTTTTTCACAAGCTCCATAATCGCCATTCCGGCGTGCTTTGCAAGCTGGGTGCGGCCTGCGTGAACGGCGGGTATGGTGCCGTTTCCGGGAAGCGCGATTCCGAGTGATTCGCAAAGGCAGTTCATACTGTTTGCGGTATACATTCCGGAGCATGAGCCGCAGCCGGGGCATGTGTTATTTTCAAATTCACAGAGCTTTTCTTCGTCTATAATGCCTGCTTTGCACGCGCCGACAGCTTCGAACATCTTAGAGAGCGAGGTTTCAACGCCGTCAACAAGACCCGACATCATAGGTCCTCCGGAGCAGACTACCGTGGGGATATTTATTCTGAGTGCGCCGAGAAGCATTCCGGGGACTATCTTGTCGCAGTTCGGAACCAAGACAAGACCGTCGAAGCCGTGAGCCATAGCCATGGTTTCAACGCTGTCGGCAATAAGCTCGCGTGACGGCAGAGAGTATTTCATACCGATATGACCCATCGCTATACCGTCGCATACGCCGATTGACGGAATCATAACGGGTGTGCCGCCTGCCATTCTCACGCCGGCTTTAACTGCTTCTGTAAGCTTGTCAAGGTGAAAATGACCCGGAACTATTTCGCTGTGTGCCGAAACAACGCCGATGAGCGGTCTTTCAAGCTCTTCCTTTGTATATCCCATGGCGTAGAAAAGGCTTCTGTTCGGAGCACGCTCTACACCCTGTGTTACATTTTTGCTTCGTAAATCCATAATTTTTCCTCCGAAGAAATAAATCTGATAAAATTATATCGTCTTTTAGAACTGTTTTCAAGTGCTAAGTAAATTCGGTTGCTTTTTTTTCGCGGATGTTGTAGTATTAAAATGTAAATTTCCAACAGGAGATCGGGGACCGCTATGCAAAAAGAAAACCTGTCGCAGAGAACTGCCGAAACGCTGCAAAAGATGATACTTAAGGAGCATATCTACAAATACGGTGAAAAGCTCCCCAACGAAAACGAGCTTTCCGCAAAGCTCGGCATAAGCCGTACAACCCTGCGTGAGGCAATACGCATACTTGCGTCCGACGGGTTGCTTGAAGTCAGGCGCGGGCTCGGTACTTTTGTGGCACAGCCGCTCAATCAATATGCCGAGGGAAGCATAGACTTTCAGGAGTTTTCAAAGCTCAAAATAACGCTGAGAGACCTGTATGAGACGCGTATGATTTTTGAACCGGAGGCGGCGGCTCTTGCCAGCCGCAGAGCTACCGAGGACGAGATAAAGGAGATACTGCGTCTCGGAGACATTTGCCAACAAGAGCTTTTGCGCGACCCGCAGGGCAAGCGAAGAATAGACTCCGAGGCGGCTTTCCACGGCGCAATATTAAAGGCGTCGCATAATGACTTTTTAAGTCGGTTTATGCCGATACTTACCGAGACCATAGAGCAAACCTTTGCCCTCAATTTCAACCTTGATATGATAGCCGAACAGGCGTACAAAGATCATATACTTATAATGGACTTCCTTGAAAAGCGTGACGCGGTGGCTCTTAAAAGCGCAGTTACCATTCATTTGCATCATGCGTTGCTCACGGAGCAAATATCTCTGGAAGAAAATGAAAAAAAGTATTGACAACCGTTGTTTTCGCGTTATAATGGTTGTATGACAATGACTTACAGATGTCGTACAACTAAAATATAAATATTTGTTAATGTTCAGGAGGAAAAATTATGGCAGAAGCAAGAATGTTTTATGAGAAAGACTGTAACCTGTCCTTACTCGACGGTAAGACCATCGCCGTAATCGGCTACGGCAGCCAGGGTCACGCTCACGCTCTTAACGCAAAGGAGTCGGGCTGCAATGTTATCATCGGCCTTTATGAGGGCAGTAAATCATGGGCTAAGGCAGAGCAGCAGGGCTTTGAGGTTTATACCGCTGCCGAGGCTGCAAAAAAAGCCGACATTATTATGATTCTTATCAACGATGAGCTTCAGGCAGATATGTATAAGAAGGATATCGAGCCCAACCTTAAAGAGGGCGATATGCTTATGTTCGCTCACGGCTTCAACATTCATTTCGGATGCATCAAGCCGCCGAAGTTTGTCGATGTTACAATGATAGCTCCCAAGGCTCCCGGTCACACCGTCAGAAGCGAATATCAGGCAGGCAAGGGTACTCCGTGCCTCGTAGCTGTTGAGCAGGATTACACCGGTAAGGCTCTTGATATGGCACTTGCTTACGGTCTTGCAATAGGCGGTGCAAGAGCAGGCCTTCTTGAGACCACGTTCCGCACCGAGACCGAAACCGACCTCTTCGGTGAGCAGGCTGTTCTTTGCGGCGGCGTTTGCGCTCTTATGCAGGCAGGCTTCGAGACTCTTTGTGAGGCAGGCTATGACCCGAGAAACGCTTACTTCGAGTGCATCCATGAGATGAAGCTCATAGTTGACCTTATTTATCAGAGCGGTTTTGCAGGTATGAGATATTCAATCTCCAACACCGCTGAGTACGGCGATTACATCACCGGACCCAAGATTGTTACCGAAGACACCAAAAAGGCTATGAAGAAGATCCTTTCCGATATTCAGGACGGTTCTTTTGCCAAGGAATTCCTCCTCGATATGTCACCGGCAGGCCGTCAGGTTCACTTCAAGGCTATGAGAAAGCTCGCTGCGGAGCATCCGTCGGAAAAAGTAGGCGCAGAGGTAAGAAAGCTCTACACCTGGAACAACGAAGACAAGCTTATCAACAACTGATAAGGCGTATACATACTTCGTTTACCGAAAAATACAGCAAAGGGAATGTAAAAGCTTTTTTACATTCCCTTTTTTTCGGCTTTCTTCATACCGAATTTCTGCACATGGCAGAGCTTTGCGTACAAGCTTTGTTTTTGTCGAATTTGCACAGCAATATAGTTAGCACACTCTAACTTGTGTTGCGTTTTGCCGAAATTAAAATATATGGTTGATTTTTCCGAAAAAAGCATTGACTTTTTAGTTAGCCGGTGCTAATATTTATACGGTTAGCGAGAGCTAACCAAATTAAAAAGCATTCGGTTAGTTTTAACTAACTTAATTTTATGCAGTGATGAGGGATGTTAAATGATGCCTTTAACACTTGCCGATATCGGCGAGAAAAATATTATAAAGCATATCGGAGGCAGTCCCGAGGTGAAAAAACACCTTGAAAATCTCGGCTTTGTGGTAGGCGGCGAGGCTACGCTGATAACCTCCATGGCAGGCAACGTAATTGTTAATGTCAAGGAGACAAGAGTTGCAGTAAGCAGGGAAATGGCACAAAAAATCATGGTTTGATTTTTTGTTTCGTATCATATTCAATATGGCAGAAGGAGGAAGAACTATGGAAACTTTGCGTAATGCAAAAGTCGGCCAAACCGTTAAGGTTGTTAAGCTTCACGGTGAGGGCGCCGTTAAACGCAGACTTATGGATATGGGTCTTACAAGGGGAACCGAGGTTTATATCCGTAAGGTTGCACCGCTCGGTGATCCGGTTGAAGTTACGGTTCGCAATTACGAGCTTTCGATTCGTAAGGCGGATGCCGAAATGATTGAAATCGAAGCAGAATAAAAGGGAGAACATTTCTCCCGTTTTTTCAGAACAGTTGGTTAGCAAATGCTAATCATGAAAGAAAGGAACATACTAATGGATTTGCGAATTGCCCTTGCGGGAAATCCTAACAGCGGTAAAACAACGCTGTTCAACGCACTTACCGGCTCCAATCAGTTCGTAGGTAACTGGCCGGGCGTTACCGTTGAAAAAAAAGAAGGTAAGCTTAAAAAGCACGACGGTGTAACAGTAACCGATTTGCCCGGTATATATTCACTGTCTCCCTACACCTTGGAAGAAGTCGTCGCAAGAAACTATCTTATCGGTGAAAGACCCGACGCGATACTCAATATCGTAGACGGTACCAACCTTGAGAGAAACCTTTACTTGACCACTCAGCTCACAGAGCTCGGTATTCCGGTAGTTATCGCTATCAATATGATGGACGTTGTTAAGAAAAACGGCGATAAGATAAATGTTCCGGAGCTTTCGAGAGAGCTCGGCTGCAAGGTTGTTGAAATATCAGCTCTTAAAGGCGACGGAGTTATGGAGGCGGCTGAGGCTGCAATCGACGCTGCCAAGAATTCCAAGACTGTACCCATGCATACTTTTTCGGGTGTTGTTGAGCACGCGATAGCTCATATCGAAGAGGCTGCCGTTCACAATATGCCCGAGGAGCAGCAGAGATGGTACGCTATCAAAATATTCGAGCGCGATGACGAGGTCTTAAAGCAGTTAAATCTCGACCCGAAGGTTCTCGCCCATATTGAGGACGATATAAAAGCGGCCGAGAAAGAGCTCGACGATGACTCGGAGAGCATCATCACAAACGAGCGTTATATTTATATCGCTTCCATTCTCAAGGCAAGCTATAAGAAAAAATCGGCCGGCAAGCTTTCCGCTTCGGATAAAATCGACCGCGTAGTTACAAACCGTTGGCTCGGTCTTCCGATATTCGCGGTAATAATGTTCCTCGTTTATTACCTCTCAATGGTAACCGTAGGCTCCGCAGCTACCGACTGGATGAATGACGGCGTGTTCGGCGACGGCTGGCATCTCTTCGGAATAGGCTCGGCAAAATATGAAGAGGCCGCCGAAAACTACGGCGACAGCGACCAGATAATCGACGCATTCATAGCCGAGTACGGCACAGATGAAATGAAAGATACTGTTGACATCGGCGCCGATGAATATGATGAATCTGCCGCAAAGGACGCTCTCGCTTCTCTTGTTGCAGAGACTCCCGATAACGCAAAAGTAACTTACGAGACCGAAGACGAAGAGACGCTCGAAGTTACCGAGCATCCGGGCGCAACAAAAGCCGATCTTGAGACCGCTGTTGACAATTATCTCGACACGGATTATAAAGAGTCCTTTGGCGCTCCCGATACTTCATCGTACGGCATATGGGTTCCGGGTATTCCGGTGCTTATTGGAAACGGACTTGATAAAGCAGGTGCCGCAGATTGGCTCAGCGGTCTTATTCTTGACGGTATTGTAGCCGGTGTCGGCGCGGTTCTCGGATTTGTTCCTCAGATGCTCGTTTTGTTCCTCCTGCTTGCTATCCTTGAGGCTTGCGGTTATATGGCACGTATAGCATTTGTGCTTGACCGTATATTCCGTAAATTCGGTCTTTCCGGTAAATCGTTCATACCTATGCTTATAGGCACAGGTTGCGGTGTTCCCGGTATTATGGCTTCGAGAACGATTGAAAACGAACGAGACCGTCGTATGACGATTATGACGACAACCTTTATCCCTTGCGGAGCTAAGGTCCCGTTCATAGCAATGATCGCAGGTGCTATCTTCGGCGGCTCGGCTTGGGTTGCAACCTCCGCATATTTCGTAGGCATGGCGGCAATCATAGTCTCGGGCATTATGCTTAAAAAGACAAAGATGTTTGCCGGCGATCCCGCTCCCTTCGTTATGGAGCTTCCCGCTTATCACTGGCCCACTCTTAAAAACGTACTCCGTTCAATGTGGGAGCGCGGTTGGTCATTCATTAAAAAGGCCGGTACAATCATTCTCCTTTCAACAATATTTGTTTGGTTCACAACCTACTTCGGCGTAGTAGACGGTTCGTTCCGTATGCTTTCGGAGGATGAAATAGACAGCTCGATATTGGCTGCTATCGGCAGCGCGATTTGCTGGATATTCAAGCCTCTCGGTTGGGGCGAATGGCAGGCTGCCGTTGCTTCTATCACAGGTCTTGTCGCAAAGGAAAACATTGTCGGCACTATGGGTATTCTTTACGGCGGAGAAGGCAATGTATATGCTACTCTCGCAAAGGTGTTCACGGGTCTCAGCGGTTATTCGTTCCTTGTATTTAACCTTCTTTGCGCTCCCTGCTTCGCGGCAATCGGTGCTATCAAGCGTGAAATGAACAGCGCTAAATGGACTTGGTTCGCTATAGGCTATCAAACATTGTTTGCCTATGCGGTATCGCTTATGGTATATCAGTTCGGTTCGGCATTTACAGGCAACGTTCACGTAGCAGGTCTCATAGCTGCGATACTTGTTCTTGCACTTATCGTTTATATGCTCTTCTTCAAGAAGTACAAAGAATCCACCGTTCTTACGGAAAAAGTCAGAGTTAAATAATTTTAACCGATATTAAGGAGGAATGCGAAATGCTTTCGTGGCTTTCACAAAATCTCGCAACGATTTTGATAACGCTTTTACTTGTTGCGATAGTTGCGGCCATAATTATAGGTATGGTCAGAAAAAGCAAAAAAATTAAATCCTCCTGTAGCGGCGGATGCGCCACTTGCCCGTACAGCAGTTGCGGTTGTAACAATCACAAAAAGAAGTAACATGAAAAAGCGGGGGATGACAAGCTTCGTCTCCCGCTTTTGTACTCGGAGGTATAATTTTGGTAAGCCAAAAGTCTACACTTTCAGCCTCTAATATCAAATATCTTTTGGCAATGAGAGAGCTTAATATGGAACCGCGCGGGGTACGCAGTACAGATCTTGCACGCTCCATAGGCGTTACGAAGCCGAGTGTTTACACAATGGCAAAATCACTTTGCTCTCTCGGTCTTGTAGAGAAAGACAGATACGGCGCAATTCGTTTCACACAGGACGGAGAGAATGTAGCAAAGCGGTATGAACGATATTACAATACGCTGTGCTCGTGCCTTTGCACCGTGTTCCCGAAAGAAGCGGATATACGTTCGGCGGCGTGCGCAATGCTTGCCGAAATGCCCGAAAATAATATAGAGGAAATGTGTAATACAATATCGGAAAGAGCCAAAAAACAGTAGCTTTCCGAAAAGATATTTAACAGAAAATAAATCACCGCGGAAGAATATTCTTCCACGGTGATTTTTTGCATTTATTTGTTTATTTCTTCGGAGACAAAATTGAAAATTCCTTATTTAACAACAAATATCGCTTTATTTCCGCTCCAATAGTTCGTTTCGTATTCAACATCTATCGAGTTTGCGTTCTGCGGAACTTCGAAATACACATTTCCGGTAGCCTTTCTGCCGGCGGAAAGAGTTGTTGTTGATAATCCGTTATCGCCGTAGTAATACGCAGATGAAGCAACGTCATCAGAATAACATTTAAAATCGTAAACGCTTACTATTTGGTCGGTTGATGAAATGTTCTCTATTTCAAATGTAAGCTTGATTGCTCGACAGGTGAGTGTAGAGAATCGGTGCTTCTTGTGAAGCATGAACAGGGAACGAAGCTCCTTGTCTGTTTCAGATTGCGGAATCCGATTCTCGATAATGTCCGACAGCTTTTTCAGATACTCCACGAATAGGGGAATGTCTGTCTTCTGTGTCTCGAGACAGATATGGTATAAATCCTCATAGGCTCTGACCCCGGAGGGGGTCTTTTTGATTTGCCCGAGAATTTTTTCAAGTAACTCTTTCATAAATACCTCCAAACAAAAAGAGAGTGCGTCACCGTTCAGAGAATTAAATCTCTGTGCGATAACGCACGCTCTAAAATCGTGTATTACATACGTTGCATATTTACCATTATTTGATTATATTCTCGGCTCTTTACCGAGATTGTTCCTTCACGAACTCGTCCATTACTCATTCGGACTTTCAGAAAAATCTTAGAAGCGGTTCGTGAAAAGCTCGTTGTCTTGGTTTTGCCACCCATACTACCAATGACGGCTCCTACCTCACCGAACAACGCTCCTCCGAGTATTGCCTTACCGTAGGAAGGGTGATGGCGTGATGTGTAGACCTGTTGAACTTCGCCATCAGAATACATCACATTTTCGACTACTGGTTCTCCGGCTGATAGATTGAATCCCGGGTTTTGTTGAAGTAGAGATTCGACAAAACGTCCCCATATGCAATCCATGCTGTCTTTTTTCAGAATCAGTGCTGTTGATAATTCAGTTACATAATTCATCGCTGGTACAGCTCGAACAGTCTGACCGACATAGAACTCGAATTTCGTTGCCATCAATGCACCCTTGCGCTTCCAGCTACATTCCATGTACCCGATATGAGATTTGACCTTGCCGCCAATAGATAAGACGGCTTGCTCAATGAGCTTGATGGTTTCTTCGGGAGTGACCGGGGACGAGAATGTAAACAATGTTTGACCCATTTCTATACCTCCAATGTGAGAATCGGGGAGTGTACGCCCTGTACCCAGCCCATAATCTCCATATTTGTACTTGCCCTCATAGAAGGGGCGGTTAGATAGGATACCTCGAATGGTGGACGGCTGAAACCTTTTGCCTTTTCTGGTTCGGTACCCACCATCGTAGAGAATCTTGTCTAGTTCCGGGCGGTTGTCCTTCGCATCGCTTATTGTTCATCGTTGCGACAGATAATCATACACAACCTTGAAATCCTTTTTGTGTTTGAAAGCGACCTTAAATTCTTCGCCTTGATTTGTCGTAACCACAAGACCGCCACCCGGAAAATAGGTGTATGTTCCGACTTTGGAGATATTATCAAGGGGGATGTACAGGTGATTATCAGTCATTGCGTTCAAAGCACCGAAAGCAAGATACGAGGTAGCCGACTTGTTCCAAAACAGGGCTTTATCGGTCAAAGTAAGATAACCATATCCACGAAAGACAAGAGTAACTTTCGCTTTTATAATCTCAGTCCCAAGTTCATTCATTTCAAAATCTCCTCCGTCTACGTCCACCTCTATGGTGATGCTTTTCATTTTGTTTCACACATTCACCCAAAAGAACGAGTGGAAATATCAACACGGCTAAAATCCACATAACTTACTTCTTTTCTCTGGGAACATAAGTAATTTGTATATCATATCCGAGTGCTTCCATCATCTTTATAAAGGTCTTATTGACAACCTCATTGTTTTTCTTGAGAATACGATTTACATACTGTCCTGTTGTCCCGATTGTTTCTCCGAGTTTTTCCTGTGTAGTACCAGCTTCAAGGAGCTTCACCTTTACATCAACTTCAATGTTATTCTTAACCATGTTTTGACCTCTTGTTTGTTGTTTGTGACACAAGTATAGCACGGTAGAGTGGGATTATCAACACTTACAGGATAAGAAATTATCTTTTATAGGGCCTTTTTATTTTTTGAGAATATTCAGCGTACTCCCTTGCTCGGTTTTCCCCCTTGTCAATCCCCCCGGGGGCATACCCCTACACCGCATAGAACGCCGCCACAAGCCCGGGACACGTTCGCAAGCGTTCACAGCTCATCACGTTCACCCCGGGCGGTTATTCTTGATTATTTTATTTCCGCTTGCAGCCGGGAAGTATTCCGCTCCCTTGTCATCGGCACTTGACTTATATGTTATTTTAAGAGTGTTTGTTGTGAGTGTTTCGCCCACCTCAACCGATTATATTTTGGGCTTGACCGACAAAAGGTAAGCTCAATTTTAAAAATTACAACAAAAAACGGATACCGTATTTAAATACGGTATCCGTTTTGTTTTAAGTCAGAACCTTAATTACTTGTTGTCGGGTTCAAACATTTCCTTGAGCTTGAGAAGGTGAGCATATCTGTTTGTAGCAGTCTCCTCAGCCTTTTCAAAGAGCTCTTCTGCTCTCTCGGGGAACTCACGTGTAAGACGTGAATAACGAGCCTCGTTCATTATAAAGTCACGATAGCTTGCCGAAGCGGGCTTGGAATCAAGAGTGAACGGATTCTTGCCGGCTTTCTTGAGGTCGGGGTTGAAGCGGAACATATTCCAGTAGCCTGCGTCAACAGCCTTCTTCATTTCATCCTGGCAATGAGTCATACCGCCCTTGATTGAGTGCATTTCGCACGGAGCGTAGCAGATAACGAGTGACGGACCGTCATAAGCCTCAGCCTCTGTAAGAGCTTTGATTGTCTGATTCTGGTCTGCACCCATAGCTACCTGTGCTACGTAGATGTAGCCGTAGCTCATAGCTATCTCGGCAAGGCTCTTCTTAGCGGTTTCCTTACCTGCGGCAGCAAACTGTGCAACCTGACCGATGTTGGAAGCCTTTGAAGCCTGTCCGCCGGTGTTTGAGTAAACCTCGGTATCAAATACAAGAATGTTGATATCCTTGTTCTGTGCGAGTACGTGGTCAACACCGCCGAAGCCGATGTCGTATGCCCAACCGTCGCCGCCGAATACCCAAACTGATTTCTTTGAAAGGTATTCTTTGTGTTCAAGAATGTCTTTTCTCATCTCGCAGTCGCAGTCGAATGCGGTAAGAGCGTCAACAAGCTTCTTTGTTGCCGCGGAATTCTTTTCGCCGTCTTCCAAAGTAGCGAGATATTCGTCGCAAGCAGCCTTTACGTCCTCGGAAGCCTTGTCGGAATCCTTAATAGCGGCAACCTCTTCTACAAGACGATTGCGAATGGCTTCCTGACCGAGATACATGCCGTAGCCGTGCTCTGCGTTGTCCTCAAAGAGGGAGTTAGCCCAAGCGGGGCCGTGACCGTTCTTATCAACGGTGTAGGGTGATGTGCCTGCGGGGCCGCCCCAAATTGATGAGCATCCGGTAGCGTTTGAAATATACATTCTGTCGCCGAAGAGCTGAGTTACAAGTCTTGCATATGAAGTCTCGGCACAGCCTGCGCATGAGCCTGAGAATTCAAGAAGCGGAGTCTTGTACTGGCTGCCCATAACGGTGTTGTTTGCAAGATCCTCTTTGACTGTAACGTTTTCAACCATGTAGTCAAATGCAGCCTGCTTAGCATCCTGAGTCTCACGTGCAACCATCTTAAGAGAATTGGTCGGGCAAACGCCTACGCAAACGCCGCAGCCCATGCAGTCGAGCGGAGAAACAGCCATTGTATACTTGTAAACGTCCTTGCCTTTACCTTTCTTGTCAACTATTGTTGCAACTGCCGGAGCATTAGCTGCTTCCTCAGCGGTAAGAGCATACGGACGGATTGTAGCGTGCGGGCAGACATAAGAGCACTTGTTACACTGAGCACAAGTTGCACCGTCCCACTCGGGAACCATAACGGCAACGCCGCGTTTTTCGTAAGCCGAAGCGCCCTGCTCGAAGGTGCCGTCAACGTGCTCGGAGAATGCGGATACGGGGAGACGGTCGCCGTCCATATTGCCTACGGGCTTCATGACGCTGTCAACCATCTTGACGAGCTTCGCCGGACCATGCTCGGTAACAGCTTTGGGAGCATCCTCTGCGTCAGCCCAAGAAGCCGGAACATCAATCTTAACGTAAGCGGAAGCACCTGCGTCGATAGCCGCCTCGTTCATCTTAACTATCTCAATGCCCTTCTTCATAAACTTCTGAGCTTTTTCTTTCATGTAGCCGATTGCTTCCTCAGCGGGAAGAACCTTAGCAAGCGAGAAGAATGCAGACTGCAAAACGGTGTTGGTACGCTTACCGAGACCTATTTTAGCGGCTATGTCGATAGCGTTAACGGTGTAGAGCTGAATGTTGTTCTTTGCGATGTATCTCTTGGTCTCTGCATTGAGCTTTTCAGAAAGCTCCTTTTCATCCCACTGGCAGTTGATGAGGAATACGCCGCCCGGCTTTACGTCCTCTACCATTCTGAAGCCCTTCTCTATGTAAGAGGGGTTATGGCAGGCAACGAAGTCGGCCTTGTTTATATAGTATGAGCTCTTAATGGGCTTGTCGCCGAAGCGAAGGTGAGAAATTGTAACACCGCCGGTCTTCTTTGAGTCATACTGGAAATATGCCTGAACATACTTATCTGTATGGTCACCGATGATCTTGATAGAGTCTTTGTTTGCACCGACTGTACCGTCGCCGCCGAGACCCCAGAACTTGCACTCGATAGTACCCTCTGCCGCGGTAATGGGAGCCGGCTTTTCGGGAAGTGAAAGGTGAGTAACATCATCGTTGATGCCGATTGTGAACTGACGTGCGGGAGTCTCCTCCTTAAGATGCTCGTAAACAGCAAAAATGCTTGCGGGGGGAGTATCCTTGGAACCGAGACCGTAACGGCCGCCGGAAACCTTAAGACCTGTTCTGCCCATCTCGTCAAGAGCTGCGATTGTGTCAAGGAAGAGCGGCTCGCCTATTGAACCGGGCTCCTTGGTTCTGTCAAGAACAGCGATTTTCTTAGCTGTAGCCGGAATAGCCTCAACAAATTTTGCAGCCGAGAACGGTCTGTAAAGACGAACCTTGACAAGACCTACTTTTTCGCCCTTTGCGGTGAGGTAATCGATAACCTCTTCCGCAACATCGCAAACGGAACCCATAGCTACGATAACTCTCTCTGCATCGGGAGCACCGTAGTAGTTAAAGAGCTTGTAGTCTGTGCCGATCTTCTCGTTGATCTTGTCCATATACTTTTCAACGATAGCGGGAACAGCGTCATAATATTTATTGCAAGCCTCTCTGTGCTGGAAGAAGATATCGCCGTTTTCGTGCGAACCGCGCATTGTCGGATGCTCGGGGTTGAGAGCACGCTCACGGAACGCCTTAACAGCGTCCATATCTACCATATCCTTGAGGTCTTTGTAATCCCATACATTGATTTTCTGTATCTCGTGAGAGGTACGGAAACCGTCGAAGAAGTTGATGAACGGAACTCTGCCCTCAATAGCTGCAAGGTGAGCTACCGGTCCCAAGTCCATAACCTCCTGCGGATTTGTCTCGGCAAGCATTGCAAAGCCGGTCTGGCGGCAAGCATAAACGTCCGAGTGGTCACCGAAGATGTTAAGTGCATGAGAAGCAACGCAGCGAGCCGATACGTGGAATACGCACGGAAGAAGCTCACCGGCAATCTTATACATATTCGGGATCATAAGAAGAAGTCCCTGTGAAGCGGTGTAAGTCGTAGTGAGAGCGCCTGCTGCGAGAGAGCCGTGAACGGTTCCGGCAGCGCCTGCCTCGGACTGCATCTCGGCAACCTTAACTGTGGTTCCGAAAATGTTTTTAAGTCCCTGTGCCGACCACTGGTCAACATAGTCTGCCATAGGGCTTGACGGGGTAATCGGGTAAATACCCGCTACTTCGGTAAACGCATAAGATACGTGAGCAGCGGCATTATTACCGTCCATAGTCTTAGCTTTGCGCTCGACTAAGGCCTTTTTGGTTTCTGCCATTTGATATTTCCTCCTTGAATGGATATTTAACAGAATGGATGTATTGTACATACTTTGTAATTTTAACACTTTTATGAAATTATGTAAACCTCATTTTAATTGAAAAAAAGGGTAAATTCTCAAAAAAATTACATATTTATTTGTGCAAATTTTGTGCTGTGTGTGTAATAACACAAATATTGTCGAAGGTTATCTTTATTTGCCAAAACAATGCGCTTTATGTTATACTGTAATAAAAGTCGGGGTACGGTGATGCTGCTTTGAAGATAGAAGACATAAATTTGCCTCAGGGTTTAATGGGGACGAGAATAAAAGACAGATTAGAGGATGCGTTCGATGTCAATTTCGATGTGTCCGAAATTAAAATAGACACATTCGACGATTTCGGCAGAGTACTGCTGGAGCCTTACAACAGCGGCGAAAAGCTCTATTATCGCGGCGAGAGAATAAAGAGCCGCACGAGAAGGCTCATACCTACTCTCCTGCGGAATGAAGACGTAATAGAGGAAATGAACGGCGGTTCGATTTTTAATATTGACAGTAAAAAGCTTTTTGATTTTTACTGTTCAAGAAAACATTTTATATCGGTATACAAAACTCTCTACGGCGAACCGTCTAAGGACAGTATGTATTATATGACGGCATTTGCACAGCATTACCTTGACATAAGCCCGTTTGTGGACTTTACAAAATGTATTTACGTAGCCCTCTCGTTTGCCATTAAGGGCAGAGAAACGGCGGACAGCGATATAGTTATATATACAGCCGAGGACATAGGCGACGATGATACCTCGTCAGATATGAACGAGGTCAATGAGTGGCTCGGAAATTATAATGTTAACATAGTAAACACCGATTTCCGCGAAGAGACGATAAAATATTTTACGGAAAAGAGGAAAAACAGGGGGTTTATGCCGAAGCTTTCCCTGAGGGAGGATTTTAAAAAGCTTGAGGAGCTTTGCAGCAGTATGTCGCCCGTAGCAAAGCTGATTGACATACCCACAAACGACCTTATGAAATATCAACAGGGCGTTTTTCTCTTGCTCAACAACTTCAGCCTTGTAGATTCCATGTATCTGACAAAATCCGTGCGCCGCGGTTTTGTTATTAAGAAGTATATAATAAACGGTGCGCTGTGCGGAGAGCTTAAAAGATACCTTGCGGCAAACGCACCGCAGTATCGGTACAGGTGCCTTATGAATATAGCCGAAGCCGTTAAATAGCGGCTTTTGTGAAAAAACTGTATATTGTGCATTTAAAAACAAATCTGCCCCGGGAGGATTCCCGAGGCGGATTTTTTATCGGTGAAGATTCGGCTTTTATACGGTCGGATTTTTGCGCATAAGCGGCCGCGTATGCCGAATCTTCGGCTGTGCCGTTTTACCGATTAGCAGCCGCACCCGCAGCCGCCGCAGCCTGAGTTACCGCAACCGCAGTCATTACCGCAGCCGCAGCCGTTCTTGCCGTAGCTACCGTCCGCAAAGAGCAGGATTATGATGATGACAAGTATCAAAAGACCGTTGTTGCCGCATCCGCCAAAGCAGTTCATCCAATGTCCTCCTTTCAGATTTAACGGCAGGCTTTTGCCCGCCTTCAATACATATTATGTAAACGGCAAAGCTTGTGTTAATATTTTTCGATGTTTCGGCATACAATATATTTTTGTGAGTATAAAAGTCAAAAAAATTTGACCTTTGAGAAAAAATTTGACCTTTAAACTTTCGCGAAACAGGAGGAGGGGAGGCGTGAAATTGACGGTACAGAGGGCTTTTGGGCTCGTTTTTGCCTGAATTATGAGCCGAAGAGTCAGCCTCAGAATGAAAAATGAGCAAAAAGCATAAAAAAAGCAGTAACTTAAAGAAAACAAGAGATAATATGTATTTTCATCTTCACGAAAACTGAATTTGACCTTTTTTGACCTTTGACAAAAAAGGCGAAAAACATATAATAGAAAATGTCAAAGGTCAAAGATAGTCAAAGTCAAATAGATTAGGCGATGAGCCGGGTACTGTAAAAGTCCTCTGACAATCGGAAAAGACGGAGTGATTAACAAATGAACTTAAGCAAGGAAATAGCCGGTATGATTCTTGATATGCTCTCCGACAGCGGAACTACCGAAATACGCCGCAATGATTTGGCAGAGCAGTTAGGGTGCGTGCCGAGCCAAATAAATTACGTCATTTCGTCACGGTTTACGCCGGAGCACGGCTATATAGTAGAAAGCCGCCGCGGCGGCGGAGGTTATATCAAGATAACCAGAGCCACATACGATCTCAGCACTCTGAAAATGCACCTCATCAATTCGATAGGAAATAATATTGATGAAAGATCCTGTCGCGCACATATCGTGAATTTGCACGACAGAGGGCTTTTGGAGGATAAAGAGGCGGCGGTAATGCTGGCGGCAACCGCCGATAAGTCGTATCACGATGTGCCGCACGAGCTTCGCGATAAGCTTAGGGCGAATATATTTAAGCAAATGTTGATTTCATCTATGAAATAAGGAGTGATTTATATGTTGTGTCAAAACTGTGGTAAATATGAGGCAACTACACATATCAAAAGGATTGTAAACGGCGAGGCCACGGAAGCTCATCTTTGCTCCGATTGTGCACGCGCTCTCGGCTATGACAGCGTCTTCCCGGATTTCGGGTTCAACTTTTCAGATATGCTCGGCTCGTTTTTCAACGAGGCAACGGTCGGCGCTCTCAGCAACGGTATAGTCCGCTGTGAAAAGTGCGGCAGTACGTTTAATGACATCGTAAGAAGCGGCAGAATGGGCTGCGGTGATTGTTACAGTACATTTTACGATAAGCTTCTTCCCTCATTTGAGCGTATCCACGGCAGAACCCATCACGAGGGTAAAAAGGCAAATACTTCTCCGGAAATAAAGAAGCTCAGCAAAACCGAAGAGCTTAAGGAAAATCTTAAGCAGGCGGTTGAGGCTCAGAATTACGAAGAGGCGGCACGCCTTCGCGACGAGATCAAAAAGCTGGAAAGCGAGGATAATCAAAAATGAGTAAGTGGTATATAGGCGCAGGCGAACAAAACGACATCGTTATAAGCACACGCATAAGACTTGCGAGAAATATTGAGGATTATCCTTTTCCCTGCAAGCTTGATACGAAAACGAGAACGGCTCTGAATAAAAAAATCGGCGACGCTGTATGCGGCAGAGAGAATCTCGAATTTATCGAGATGAAAACTCTTACTCAACCGCAGATAGTATCACTTGCCGAAAAGCATCTGATAAGTCCCGAATTTGCATCGTCTTATGACGGCAGAGCGTTGCTTTTATCAGACAGCGAGGGCATAAGCATAATGCTCTGTGAAGAGGACCATATTAAAATACAGGTTATGAAACCCGGTCTTTCACTCGAAACGGCTTATGCCGAGGCAGACAGAATAGACGATGAGCTTAACGAAAAATTTGTTTTCGCATTTGATGACCGTCTCGGCTACCTTACCCAATGTCCGACCAATCTCGGTACGGGTATGAGAGCCTCGGTACTCCTTCATCTCCCGGCGCTTACGGCGTGCGGCCAGATGAGCTCTATCTCTTCAACCGTATCAAAGCTCGGTCTTACCGTGTGCGGCTCTTACGGTGAGGGAAGCGTTCCCATGGGCGATATATACTGCCTCAGTAATCAGGTAACTCTCGGTATCTCCGAAAAAGCCGCTATTGACAATCTCAAAACGGTAACGCTGCAGCTTGCGGCGCAGGAGAGAACAGCGAGAGCGGAAATGGTTAAAAGCATAGAAACCGAGGATGAGATATTCAGAGCCTACGGAATTCTGAAATCGGCGAGGATTCTTCCCGTCAAGGAATTTATGACTCTTGTATCAAAGGTTCGTCTCGGAGCGGTTGCGGGTTTTATAAATGTTAAGCCCGAGACCGTCGATGAGCTTATGATTTCAATGCAGCCCGCAACAATAAACGCGGCGGCGGGCAAAAATCTTGACAGCCGCGAGCGCGACATTGAGCGTGCAAAGCAAGTAAGACAAAGACTTTAATTTTAAATTTTCGCTTTGCGGCGTTAATTTATCAATTAATTTGAAAGGAATGACAGTTATGTTCAAATTCACCGGTTTTACGGAAAAAGCAAATAAGTCCTTGAATGCGGCGGTAAAGGCAGCCGAGGATTTGGGACATACTTACATCGGCAGCGAGCATATATTGCTCGGCCTTCTCTCGGATACATCCACTGTTGCGGGTGCGGTGCTTGCTGCACATAATATAACCTATGCCGACATAGAAGAAGAACTCAAGAGAAGCATCGGCGTAGGCGTACCTACCGAGCTTCAGCCCGACGACTTTACACCGAGAAGCAAAAACATTCTCGAAACCTCTGTTGCATTCGCAAGGCAGATGGGTCAGCAGCTTGTAGGTACGGAGCACGTATTGCTCGCAATAGCGCGTGAGGGCTCCTGCAGCGCAACGCTTCTTTTAAGCCGCGCCGGAGTCTCTATGCAGGACATTGTAAATGATGTGTCAAAGGCTCTTATGGGCGGTACGGCAAACGCCGGCACCGACAATAAGGACGGCGGCAAGGAAAACGAGAGTATGCTCTCGCAGTTCGGCAGAGATCTTACAAAGCTCGCAAAGGACGGTAAGATTGACCCTGTAATCGGCCGTCAGAAAGAAATAGAGAGGGTTATTCAGATTCTCTCAAGACGTACCAAAAACAATCCTTGCCTTATAGGTGAGCCCGGCGTCGGCAAAACGGCAATCGCCGAGGGGCTTGCTCTTAAAATTGTTTCGGGTGAGGTTCCCGAACTTTTAAAGGACAAAAAGATATATTCTCTTGACCTTACCGGTATGGTTGCAGGTACAAAATACCGCGGCGATTTTGAAGAGAGAATTAAAAAGGTTATCGACGAGGTTAAAAACGCCAAGGACGTTATCCTCTTCATAGATGAGGTTCACACTCTTATAGGCGCAGGCAGCGCCGAGGGTGCGGCTGACGCAGCCAATATCTTAAAGCCCTCTCTCGCAAGAGGCGAGCTTCAGATAATCGGTGCAACCACTATTGAGGAATACCGTAAGCACATCGAAAAAGATGCCGCTTTGGAGCGCCGCTTCCAACCTGTAATGGTTGATGAACCCTCGCAGGAGGAAGCTATTGAAATACTCAAGGGCATTAAAGATAAATATGAAGCTCATCACAAGGTAAAGATAACCGATGAGGCTATCGAGTCCGCCGTTAAACTCTCAACGAGATATATAGGCGACAGATATTTGCCCGATAAAGCCATAGACCTTATCGATGAAGCGGCTTCAAGGGTAAGACTTCGTTCCTATACGGCTCCGTCAGACCTTAAAGAACTCGAAGACAAGAAAAAGAGCGTTGAGGCGGAAAAGCTCTCGGCTGTAAATGCTCAGGAATTTGAGCGTGCTGCAACTCTTCGTGATGAGGAGCGTAAGCTCGACAAGGAAATTAAGGACAAGAAAGAAAACTGGCACGATATGGCAGGCAAGAGCCATGACGAGGTAACTCCCGCCGACATTGCCGATATAGTATCCTCTTGGACCGGAGTTCCCGTAACTCAGCTTTCTACCGAAGAGAGTGACAGACTTCTTCATATGGAGGATGAGCTTCATCGCCGCATAGTCGGTCAGGATGAAGCGGTCGAGGCTGTTTCAAGAGCTATCCGACGCGGCAGAGTCGGACTTAAGGACCCGAAAAAGCCCATAGGCTCGTTCATCTTCTTAGGCCCCACGGGCGTCGGCAAAACAGAGCTTTGCAAGGCTCTTGCCGCCGCTATGTTCGGTGACGAAAACGCCATGATAAGACTTGATATGTCCGAGTATATGGAGAAGCACACGGTGTCCCGTCTCATAGGTTCGCCCCCCGGATATGTCGGCTATGACGAGGGCGGTCAGCTTACCGAAAAGGTAAGAAGAAAACCGTACTCCGTTGTACTTTTCGATGAGATTGAAAAGGCACACCCCGACGTGTTCAATATGCTTTTGCAGATACTTGATGACGGTGTTCTGACAGACGGTCAGGGCAGACGCGTTGACTTTAAGAATTGCATCATCATAATGACCTCGAATGTCGGTGCTAAGCTCATTTCGCAGAAGCAAAAGGCGTTCGGCTTTGCCGCGGGCGCAAAAGAGCTTGAGCAGAACGAAAAGGAAATCAAGGACGCTGTAATGGGTGAGCTTCGCAACACCTTCCGTCCCGAATTCCTTAACAGAGTAGACGACATAATAGTATTCCAGCGCCTTACCAAGGAAAACATCAAAGAAATCGCTTCGAGACTTCTCGCTGTTCTCCAGAAACGCGTTGAGGATATGGGTATCGAGGTTACTTTCTCCGATGAAGCTGTCAGCAAGATAGCCGACGCAGGCTTCGACGATGTATACGGTGCAAGACCTCTGAAACGTGCTATCCAGAGCAGAATTGAGGACGCTTTGTCCGAGGAAATGCTCAAGGGCAACGTGAAAAAGGGCGGCAAGTATATCTGCAATGTCAAAGATGACAAATTTGTTTTTGACAAGGCCGAGGAAAAAACCGTAACCGAATAAGCATAACGGTCCGTAAAGCTATATGACTTTACGGACCGCTTTCTATATTTTCTTATAATAGATGTAAAAGAATTGCAGCTTTTTTGTATGTAAATCGGTATTGCACTCGGAGCGGCAAAAGTGTAAAATATATCTCGGAAGTGGTATTGTGGCAAACACAAGAAAAAACGAAATTTCAACAATAAATAAAATACGCTTTGACCCGACAAATCCGCGCGAAGACGATATAGACATACGCGACATAGCGCACGCTCTTTCTATGATGACAAGGGCAAACGGTCATTTCACCGAGTTTTATTCGGTGGCAAGACATTCCGTAAATTGCGCGCTTGAGGCAACGGCACGCGGATATTCAAAAAGGGTCGCGCTTTTTTGCCTTTTGCACGACAGCGCCGAAAGCTATATAGGAGATATGACAAGACCTCTGAAAATGCACTTTCCGCTGTTTTCCGAATACGAAAAAAAGCTGCAAAAGGTAATTTTTTCAAAATATGCGACGCTTGATATTGACGATGACGAAAAGGAAAAGGTGAAATCCGTAGACGACAGCTTACTGTATCACGAGTTTCTTTGCTACCACGGCGACAAGCTGTTTGACTTCACACCGGAAATACATATAGATGTAAAGGATAACTCAAAAAATATATCCGAGACCGAAAAGGAGTTCCTCTGTATGTACGAGGCTTTAAAGATAAGATAATCCTGAACGGTTAAAAGCAAAACCAAAAACCCATTGCATTTTAAACAGCCTAAAACGACCTAAAGCACTTGCTTTTGTGAGCGCTTTAGGTCGCGGTGTTTTTGGACTGTATTACTGTTTTCGGTAAAAATAAAACCGACAAGTTCAGTTGAAGCTTGTCGGTTTTTGGAGCGATTAAGCAACAGCTTACGAACCATAACGCTCCCTTTCTAAAAATATTATATATGAATTCTTATTGAATTTCAACGGGAGCATGGAAAGTTTTGTTGTTTTATAGTATTATTTTATAAAGGTGATTTTATGAAATATAATGTGGAAAAAGATAGTAAAAAATTTTATTTTGGAAAACAAGAAGATTATTCATAATATAGACCTACATATCCAACCAAACTTTTTGATTTTTTATCTATTTCTGAATTATCAAAAATAACAAATGTCTATAAAAGGAGCTCTGAAGTTATGTACAAATATAATGTTAGTAATCATATAGAAAAAGTAAAAAATGAAGTAGCAAAACTATTAGAGGGAGACAACTCTGGACATGGACTTGAACATATTAATAGGGTTTTAGATTTATCTTTAAAATTTGCTGAAAAAGAAAATGCAAATAAATATATAGTATCATTAATAGCATTACTTCATGATGTAGATGATTATAAGTTATTTGGTATGGAAAATGCAGAGAAACTTACAAACGCCAAAATAATTATGGATGATTGCAATGTTGATAAAGCTATCCAAGAACAAGTATGTGATGCTATTAATAATATTGGATATAGCAAAAGATTAAAAGGACATAGCCCAACAACTCTTGAAGGGAAAATTGTATCAGATGTAGATATGTGTGATGCATTAGGAGCAAATGGTATTTTAAGAGTCTATACTTATAGTATGAAAAATGGAAAACCATTTTTTGATAGAAATATTTTCCCAATTGAAGATATGAATGCAGAAAAATATACAAGAAAATGTGCAGATAGTAGTGTATGCCATATTTTTGAAAAAATATTAAAACTTAAAGATTTAATGCTAACTGATTCTGGTAAAGAAGAATCTAAAAATAGGCATCAAATAGTTGTAGATTTTTTATATCATTTGTTTAATGAAGAAAATGCTCCTGAATGGATTGAATATTTAAATAATTATCTTAAATAAGGGTATGGGAATTCCCATAGTAGAATTTATGCGGGAGTATAAATTCAGTGCTGGCTAGACACTACTTTTACTCCCACAGTCTAAAAAATATAAAAAGAGGATTAAATTATTTTGATAATTTTTTCCTCTTTTTTAAAGATTATTTACACAAAAACATATTCATTTAAGACAAATTAGTATTTAGAAGAACTTTGACTTTTCCCTTTTTAGTTTTATAAGTAAAGTCCTTAATTAGTTCTAAAAGTTTAGGATTAGGTTTAAGTTCTTGGGTAATTTTAAATTCAAGCATAAAAAATGTCCTCCTTCCTAGAAAGAGAACATTATATTTTTATAAAATAAAAACTTACGAACTTTAATTAGTCCGTAAGTTGTCTTCATATGGAGCGGGTGATGGGAATCGAACCCACACAGCCAGCTTGGAAGGCTGGAATTCTAACCATTGAACTACACCCGCAAACAACATTCAGTATTTTAGCAAACAAAATGCAAAAAGTCAATATAAAACTCTAAATTTATGCTTTCACATATTTATTTTGGACTCGTTTTATGTTATACTGCTAAACGAAGAGCTATGCTAAAGCTATATTTTATACACAGGAGATCAAACTATGCAGGTTACAAGACAGATTACAAATGACATCACATATGTCGGTGTGAGCGACAGACGTCTTTCGCTGTTTGAAAATATTTTCCCCATACCGCGCGGTGTTTCATACAATTCTTACATTATAAATGATGAAAAAACGGCACTTATAGATGCCGTGGATTATGATTCGAGTCGTGTTTTCGTTGAGAACGTGAAGGCTGCGCTTAACGGTAAAACGCTTGATTATATTGTTGTGAATCATATGGAACCGGATCATGCAGGCAGCTTAAGGCTGATTTGCGACCTCTATCCCGACGCGGCTTTAGTCGCAACCAAAAAGGCTGTCGATATGATGGCGCAGTTTTTCGGTGATGAGCTTAAAAATGAGAAAATAGTCGTAAAAGAGGGCGATACCGTGTCCCTCGGTAAACATGAGCTGTCGTTTTATACGGCGCCTATGGTTCATTGGCCTGAGGTTATGGTGACATATGACAGCTTTGAAAAAGTTCTTTTCAGCGCGGACGCATTCGGTACATTCGGCGCGCTGAACGGCAACATATTCAACGACGAATACGATATTGACCGTGATTGGCTTCCGGATTATCGCAGATACTATACAAATATTTGCGGCAAATACGGTATGCAGGTGCAGTCGCTTCTCAAAAAAGCTTTGACGCTCGATATTCAGATGATATGCCCTTTGCACGGACCGGTTTGGCGCTCAAATCTTGTTTATATCATAAATAAATATGATATTTGGAGTAAATATGAGGCTGAGGGCAATTCGGTTATGATAGCTTATGCGTCGATTTACGGCAATACCGAAAATGCCGCATATTATCTTGCGAATGAATTGTCAAAGCTCGGTGTTAAGGATATCGCCATGTATGACGTCTCTTCGACCGACGTGTCTTATCTCATTTCAGAGACCTTCCGCTGCAGTCACATAGTGTTGATGTCGGCTACATACAATCTTGAGATTTATCCCAAGATGGACGATTATATTTCGGATATAAAACGCCTTAATGTTTCAAATAAGACGTTTGCGATAGTTGATAACGGAACATGGGCACCCACCGCCGGTAAAAAAATGCGAGAGGCCGTAGAAACGCTTAAAAACTGCAAAATCTGCGAAAATACGACTACGGTGAAATCTGCGGTTAATGGCGGCAATGCAGCAGCCCTTGCAGCCTTGGCGAAGGAAATTGCGGCAGAAATACAAGGCTGATAAAATGTACTTGACATACCGTTCGGCAATCTGATATAATTCATATGTAAACGACCTGCTCGTAAAGTCGAGCAGGAAGTTTTTACACCAAACGGTTAGCATGTGCTAACCGACTTGAAGCGTAGAATTATTAAATCGGTGCCATATGCGGAGCTTAAAGTCCCTTGACGGTGCCGCAATAAATCCGCCGCATAGAGCGGATTTTAAAAAGCCCTTTAGGTTAGCAAACGCTAACCATGTGGACTGTGTTACGGATTTTGACATAAGAGAGGAGTGACCGATTTTGTCCGAAGAAACGGTTATTAACTGCTGTTCGCCATGCCTTGCCGGTCTTAAAACCGGAAATCTGTTTTCTAGCAAGGTTGACGATAAAAGCGAATTGCTTCACTCGGTTCGCGAGCTGAATCGGCGGCTTGTGCCTCGCGGGCTTCGCATTATGCCGGTTAAAATCACAAAAACAAGGGCGCTGATATATCTTTACAGACCCGACAGGCTCGAAAAAGACCTTGCCGACAAAACCGCTGCCGAGCTGCTGTCGGAGAGGGCTTACCCCGTGGGCTGTACCGAAAGATGTGTGGCGGAGCTCATAAGACGTGTCAGGCACGAAGAGGATTTTCCGCACGAAATAGGACTCTTTCTGGGTTATCCGTCTGAGGATGTCAGCGGCTTTATAAAGCACGGTGCCAAGAACTCAAAATGCGTCGGCACTTGGAAGGTTTACGGTGACGAAGCGGAGGCACAGAAAAAATTCAAGCTTTATAAAAAATGCACAAGAGTGTATAAAGACGCTTACAAAAAGCACAATTCATTTGAACGCCTTGTTGTGAGCAGTCATAATAAATAATCTGAAAGGATATGATAAAATGAGTAAGGTAGCAGTAGTATATTGGAGCGGAACGGGAAATACCGAGGCAATGGCTTCGGCCGTGGTTGACGGCGTTCGCGAGGGCGGCGCTGAGGCAGAGCTTTTTACGGCTTCCGAGTTTGATGCGTCAATGCTCTCTTCTTTTGACGCTGTGGCGTTCGGATGTCCGTCAATGGGCAGCGAACAGCTTGAGGACAGCGAGTTCGAGCCTATGTTTAATTCGTGCGAGAGTGATCTCGGAGGCAAAAAAATTGCGCTCTTCGGCTCATACGGATGGGGCGACGGCGAATGGATGAGAAGTTGGGAGGAGACTTGCACAGCAGACGGTGCAGTGCTTGTGACAGAGTCGGTGATATGCAACGACGCTCCCTCTGACGATGCAATCGCAGAGTGCAAGGCGCTCGGTGCGGCTCTTGCAGCCGTCTGATAATGAAATAAGCCGATTTTTATCGGGTTATTATAAAGCGTTGTCGCCGAAAAATGAAGCTCCGAGGCTTGTTTAAGTAAAAAACCGCAAAGTAAAAACTTTACGGTCTTTGCTCAGCCTCTTCGGCGACAATTGATAAAAATAAGACCCACTGTGAATCTTCCTCCTTGAATTTTTTTCACAGCGGGTCTTTTTTTATTAGATTTTGAAGTAATCTACCGCATTTATAAACATACGGTTATCTTTGTTGCCGTCAACGTTTTTATATACGTTATCGGAGAAGCGTTCGGAATGACCCATCTTACCGAATACTCTTCCGTCCGGCGAGGTTATGCCCTCGACCGCCTCAAAGGAGCCGTTCGGATTGAATCTGATGTTCATGGTGGGCTTTCCGTTTTCGTCAACGTACTGCGTTGCAATCTGACCGTTTTCCGCAAGTGAGCGGAAAAGCTCTTTCGGGCAAACAAACCTGCCTTCGCCGTGAGAAATCGCAACAGTATGTATATCGCCTACATTTGAGGACGACAGCCACGGAGACTTGTTTGAGGCAACTCTCGTGTTGACAAGTCTTGACTGATGTCTGCCTATGGTGTTAAAGGTAAGCGTCGGTGTGTCGGCACTCGGCTCTATGATTTCACCGTAGGGGACAAGACCGAGTTTTATAAGTGCCTGGAAGCCGTTGCAGATACCGGCCATAAGTCCGTCACGTTCTTTTAACAGTGCGTGGACTTTTTCTTTTATGACGGGATTGCGGAAGAATGCGGTTATAAATTTACCGCTGCCGTCCGGCTCGTCGCCGCCGGAGAAGCCGCCGGGGATGAATATTATCTGCGAAGCTTCAATTTTTTCGGCGAAAACATTTACGCTCTCGGTTACGTCAGATGCAGAGAGGTTTTTGATTACCATAACTTCGGGATCTGCGCCGGCGTTAATAAACGCCCTTGTTGTATCGTATTCGCAGTTCGTTCCGGGGAATACGGGAATCAAAACCTTGGGCTTTTTGATACCGATTTTGGGCGAAATGCGCGTTTTTGCCGTAAAGCTGTATGCGTTTACAGCCTTTTCGGGAGTCTTTATGTTGCAGGCAAATACGGGTTCAAGCTTGTTCTCGTATACTTTTTGGATTTCGTTGAGGTCGATTTTTTCAATGCCTATCTTTACGGAATAATCCATGGTCGTTTCGCCGAGGAGAACCGCGTCGTCAAGCTCACAGGCGGCCTCTATAACAAATGAACCGTAGCTGTAATCATATATCTTGTCCGCCGGGAATCTCTTGTCAAAAGCAAAGCCTATTTTGTTTCCGAAGCAGGCCTTCATAACGCCCTCGGCAATGCCGCCGTAAGACGGGGTAAATACGGCGAGAGCCTTTTTCTCCTTAATGAGCTTTTCAACTCTTGCAAATACCGCTTTAAGGCTCTCTGTGTCAAATGTGCCGTCGGAATTTTTCTTCGGCTCTATGTAGTAGACCTTAGAGCATGGGAGCTTCCACTCGGGCGACATAACATCGTCGCTTGAACCGACGGAAACCGCAAATGAAACGAGAGTAGGAGGAACGTCAATATCCTCGAATGTGCCGCTCATGGAATCCTTGCCGCCTATTGACGCTATTCCGAGCTCAAGCTGAGCCGTAAGTGCGCCGAGAAGTGCCGCGGTGGGCTGACCCCAACGCTTGCTGTCGCTTGTCATTCTCTCAAAATATTCCTGGAATGTGAGGTAGCAGTTTTCCGTGTTTCCGCCCGTGGCTATAAGCTTTGATACGGACTCCACAACCGCAAGGTATGCGCCGAGATACTGATTTTTCTCGGTGATAAATGGGTTGTAGCCCCAAGCCATAACCGAGCAGGTCTTTGTGTCCTTATTAAGAACGGGAATTTTAGCCGCCATGCCTTGAGCCGGCGTCATCTGATATTTTCCGCCGAAGGGCATAAGCACGGTATTTGCGCCTATTGTTGAGTCAAAACGCTCCGAGAGTCCGCGCTTTGAGCAAATATTAAGGTCATCGGCGAGCTTCAAGAATTTCTCACCGTTGGTTTTACCCTCAACGCTTTTAACTATGGGCTGAGGATTTGTAACGGTTACAAGAGTGTGCTTTTCGGCACCGTTTGAATTTAAGAATTCACGGGAAATATCGACTATCTTTTTGCCGTTCCATTCCATTGTAAGACGGTTTGTGTCGGTAACCTCGGCAACAGCGGTGGCTTCGAGGTTTTCCGTTTTGGCAAGCTCCAAGAACTTTTCCGCATCCTTTTTTGCAACTACAACAGCCATTCTCTCCTGCGATTCGGAAATTGCAAGCTCCGTGCCGTCAAGACCCTCATATTTTTTCGGTACCTTATTAAGGTCGATGTGTAAGCCGTCGGCAAGCTCGCCTATGGCTACCGATACGCCGCCCGCACCGAAGTCGTTGCATCTTTTTATGAGCTTTGTAACTTCACTGTTTCTGAAAAGTCTCTGCAATTTTCGCTCTTCCGGAGCGTTACCCTTTTGAACCTCGGCACCGCAATGTTCGAGTGACGAGAGCTTATGCGATTTTGAAGAACCTGTCGCACCGCCGCAGCCGTCACGGCCGGTTCTGCCGCCGAGTAAGATGATTATGTCACCGGGAACAGGCTCTTCACGGCGAACATTTTTTGCGGGAACGGCACCTACAACGGCACCTATTTCAAGACGCTTTGCAACATATCCGGGGTGGTAGATTTCGTCTACCGAGCCGGTCGCAAGCCCTATCTGGTTGCCGTATGAGCTGTATCCTGCCGCAGCTGTGGTTACGAGCTTTCTCTGCGGCAGCTTACCGGGCATGGTTTCGCTTACGGGCTTTAACGGGTCTGCCGCACCGGTAACACGCATTGCCTGATAAACATATCCTCTGCCCGACAGCGGGTCACGGATCGCTCCGCCTATGCAGGTTGCCGCGCCGCCGAACGGCTCGATTTCCGTCGGGTGGTTGTGTGTTTCGTTTTTAAATAAGAAGAGCCAATCTTCGTCTTCGCCGTCTACATCAACCTTTATTTTTACGGTGCAGGCATTGATTTCATCCGATTCATCAAGATTTTTGAGCTGACCCGTGTGTTTTAAATAACGTGCTCCGATAGTCGCCAAATCCATAAGGTTTTGCGGCTTTGTTCTGCCGAGCTCCTTGCGTATGGAAACATATCTGTCGTATGCCTTTTGTATGGTTTTGTCCTCTGTTTTTACGCCGTCTATCGTCGTGAGAAACGTGGTATGGCGGCAATGGTCCGACCAGTATGTATCAATCATTCTGATTTCCGTTATAGTCGGGTCGCGATGCTCGCCTTTGAAGTATTTGCGGCAAAATTCAATATCCGCAAGGTCCATTGCAAGAGCATATTTGTCTATAAATGCCTTGAGCTCATTTTCGTTAAGCTCCGTAAATCCCGTAAGAGTTTCAACGCTTGTCGGAATGTTGTAATTGACATTCAGCGTTTCGGGCTTTTCAAGAGAAGCCTCACGGCTCTCTACGGGGTTAATTACATACTTTTTGATAGCCTCAAGCTGTGCCGGAGCAAGCTTGCCGAAAAGCATATATACTTTCGCGGTGCGAACGGTCGGCTTGTCGCCCTCCGAAACTATCTGAATACACTGAGCACAGGAGTCCGCCCTCTGGTCAAACTGACCCGGCAGATATTCAACTGCAAATACCGTGGCGTCGGTCTGAGGCAGGCGAGCGTAGGTGTTGTCAAGCTGCGGCTCTGAGAAAACGGTTTTTTCACAGCGCTCGAAAAGCTCTTCGCTGATGTTTTCCACATCGTATCTGTTGAAAATACGAAGCTCTTCAAGCGAGTCTATCATAAGCAGTGAGCGTATATCCGATAAAAGCGATGCAGCCTCGTCTGCAAATTGTTTTTTCTTTTCAACGTAAATTCTGTATACCATTTCGTCACTTCCTGTTTATTTTTTCAGTGCGGCAAGCGCACGCGCACCGATGTCTTTTCTGTAAAAGGCGTCCTTAAATTTAATCTGCTCGGTTGCTTTGTAAGCGGTAGAGAGAGCGGCGTTAAGGTCTTTTCCCGTTGCCGTAACTCCGAGGACTCTGCCGCCGGAGGTCACGATTTTGCCATCCTTTTCGGCAGTGCCGGCATGGAATACCGTGACGTTTTCCGTGTTTTCGCTGTCCCCGAAGTCTATTTCATAGCCCTTACCGTAAGACAGCGGATAACCGCCGGACGCGATAACCACGCATGCCGCACTTTCGTCCTTGAACTCAACATTTAAAAACGAGAGCGTTTCATCGTGAACCGCACGCATAATTGTGAGAAGGTCGGTTTTGAGAAGCGGCAAAACAACCTGAGTTTCGGGATCGCCGAAGCGGCAGTTGTATTCTATAACCTTAGGACCCTTTGGTGTCAGCATGAGACCGAAGTAAAGGCAGCCCTTAAAGGTCCTGTTTTCGTTGTTCATAGCCTTAACTGTGGGCAGAAATATCTTTTCGGCACATTCCTTTGCGATTTCGGCCGTATAGTAGGGGTTCGGCGCAACCGTTCCCATTCCGCCTGTATTGAGTCCCTTGTCGCCGTCAAGAGCACGCTTGTGGTCCATAGACGAAACCATGGGAACTACGGTTTTTCCGTCGGTGAAAGAGAGAACGGAAACCTCGGGACCCGTTAAAAATTCCTCGATAACGACATTGTTGCCGCTGTCGCCGAACTTTTTATCCTCCATTATTGTTTTTACGGCGTCCTCTGCCTGCTCCTCGGATTCGGCTATTATAACACCCTTTCCGAGGGCAAGACCGTCCGCCTTAATAACGGTCGGATATTCATTTTTTTCTTTTATGTAAGAGAGCGCTTCTTCGGGATCCGAAAAAACTTCATAGCCCGCTGTCGGGATACCGTATTTTTTCATAAGATTTTTTGAGAAAACCTTGCTACCCTCGATTATGGCCGCTTTTTTAGACGGACCGAAGCACGGTATTCCCTTGCTTTCGAGAATATCCACCAATCCTAATACGAGCGGGTCATCAGGTGCCACTACGCAGAAATCAATGTTCATTTTAACGGCAAAATCCGTAATGCCGTCTAAATCCGTGGCACTTATGTTAACGCATTCCGCGTCTTTTGCTATGCCGCCGTTTCCGGGGCACGCAAAAATCTCGGTGACCTCCGGATTTTCCTTCAGCTTTTTAATTATGGCGTGTTCTCTTCCGCCCGCGCCGACTACAAGTATTTTCATTTTAGAAACCTCTTATTGTTTTATCAGTGATGGAAAAGACGTATTCCTGTGAATGCCATGGTAATGCCGTGCTTGTTGCAGCAGTCAATTACGATGTCGTCACGTATGGAGCCGCCCGGTTCAACTATATACGAAACACCGCTTCTTCTTGCACGCTCTATGTTGTCGTCAAACGGGAAAAACGCGTCCGAGCCGAGCGATACATCGTGAAACTGTGCGAGCCAAGCCTTTTTTTCTTCCTTAGTGAGGGGTTCGGGGCGAGTGTTAAAGGTGTTCTGCCAAACATCATCGCCGATTACGTCCTCATAGTCGTCGGAGATGTATACATCAATGGCGTTATCTCTGTTGGGTCTGCCGATGGACTTTATAAAGTCGAGAGCGAGAACCTTAGGATGCTGTCTTAAATGCCAATTGTCGGCTTTGCTGCCGGCTAAGCGTGTGCAGTGAATTCTTGACTGCTGACCGGCGCCCACGCCTATGGTCTGACCGTCTTTTGCATAGCATACGGAGTTGGACTGTGTGTATTTGAGCGTGATAAGCGAAATTATAAGGTCGCGCTTTGCACTTTCGGGAAGCTCCTTACTTTCGGTGACTATGTTTAAAAGTGAGCTTTCGTCAATTTTTAATTCGTTTCTGCCCTGCTCAAATGTAACGCCGTAAACGTCCTTATGTTCTATCGGAGCGGGCTTGTATTCGGGGTCTATTTCAACTATATTGTAATTTCCCTTTTTCTTGGATTTGAGTATTTCAAGAGCCTCTTTTTCGTATCCGGGAGCAATTATACCGTCGGAAACCTCATGCTTTATAAGCAGTGCCGTGGGAACGTCACATATGTCTGAGAGCGCTATCCAATCGCCGAAGGACGACATTCTGTCTGTGCCTCTTGCCCTTGCATAAGCTGATGCGAGAGGGGAGAGAACCGCATCGTCGTCAACCCAGTAAATTTTTCTGAGCGTATCGGAGAGCGGCAAGCCGACAGCCGCGCCTGCAGGGCTGACATGCTTAAAGGAAGCAGCCGCAGGAAGACCGATGGCGGATTTTAATTCTTTTACAAGCTGATAGCTGTTCAGCGCGTCGAGGAAGTTAATATAGCCGGGTCTGCCGTTTAAAACGGTAACCGGTAAGTCTCTGCCGTCCGCCATAAAAATTTTAGACGGCTTTTGGTTTGGGTTACAGCCGTATTTAAGTTCGATCTCTTTCATTTCAGACCTCCGTAAAGTCACTTCTTAATTGTTTTTGTTGATGATTCTTTGGGTGTATTCGTTTGTTTCAATGTCAATAAATCTTACGAAAAGCGAAACCTTATTGTCCTCGTTGAGATTTTCCCAGATAAGCTTTGTAAGAGTATCTATATCCGTGTCGGGAAGCTCAAGCGTTTTCGGCTCACCTTCAAAGCTCGGAAGCGGATTTCCGTCGCATTTATAAGTGTGAATAAATTTTGCTTTACCGCAGAGTGGATTTTGATACGCATAGGTGTATCTCTGACAAGAGCTGCCGTCGCCGTCTGCCGATTTAAGGATTGACAAGGCGTAGTTCATTTCGCCGTTGTCTATGTGGATAATGCCCGATATTCTCGGCGTGAAATTAGGAGCGTCATCCTCAAACTCTCTTGTGCGAAGCGACTGCTCAAAGGTCATCTGCTTGTCCATAAGCTCATAAATTGTATCGGTCTGGTCGCCGTTTGTAACAATAGTTTTGTTACCGAGAACTCTTACGGGAGCGTAGATGATAAGGTGGGGGTCAACCATCTTGGACTCGTCGAAAGCCTGAGTGCGAATACCTTCGCCGTCCTCAACGAACACACGGTTCCTGCTGTTCTCGCTTCTGCCCATAATGAAATAAGCCACAACAGCCTTTTTGCCGTCCGCGCTCTTTCCTATCATAATTCCCCTACCGTGATATGCGAGAGAATTAAGCTCTTCCTTAATTGATTTTATCTCCATGAAGCAATATCCTTTCAAAATTTATTAAAATGAACCGAGATAACATTCGGTAATATAATTTTGTGAAACCTTGCCGCCTTTTTCATGTTTTGAAAAAGCATTTTCAAGTTCACAAACAAAGCCGTCATAGCCGCTGTCATCACGCCGCGGCGCATACGAACGGGAAAGAACGTCGCCGATAAACTGTTTCTTTGTGACAAATCTCTTATTTTCAAGTCTTAAAAAATCGGTGTTTTTAAAATATTCGTTTCTTAAAAATGAGTTGCCGTCAAAGTCGTCATAACCCGTCTTGACATGACCGCTTCGGTAGCAGTCGCAATATTTCATACAGATTTTGTTGCGCTCTTCTTCAAGACTGTTCTGACATCTTGAATTCCACACGATAGCAAGGTGTCCGTCATGAGTTAATATCCGTCGGCACTCCGCCTTGAATCTCGCCTTATCGAACCAATGAAACGCTTGTGCAACGGTTATCAGGTTAATACTTTTGGCGTTAAGCGTTGTGCTTTCCGCTGAGGCAACAACCGTTTTTACCTTGTCGCCCAAAGCTTTTTTGAGAACCGAGAGCATATCCGAGTTAGGTTCAACCGCCGTTACGCTCCACGGCTTTTTGAGCAGCGCAGATGTGAAAATGCCTGTGCCTGCGCCTATATCAGCCACGGCTTCGGCGTTAGTCATATCGTAAAGCCAATCAATAAGCTTCTCGGGATATGACGGACGATACTTTGAATAAAGCTCCGCCTTACCCGTGAATTTGTTCTCATTCATTGCAGTATGTCCTTCCGTTTTCGATTTTTACTTTACCTGAGCACATAAGCTCGACCGACTCGGGAAGAATTTTCCACTCCGCCTGCTCCATAACGCGTTTTTGAAGTATCTCGGGAGTGTCATTTTCCTCAACATAAACCGCCCTTTGCATAATAATCGGTCCGCCGTCGGGAATTTCGTTTACTATATGCACCGTAGCACCCGTAACCTTAACACCCTTTTTCAGAGCTGCTTCGTGAACATGAAGCCCGTAGAAGCCCTCACCGCAAAACGACGGTATAAGCGACGGGTGAATGTTTATGATTCGGTTTTCGTACTTTTTTGTGAACTCCTTTGAGAGTATTGACATAAAGCCCGCAAGAACAATTAACTGAATATTGTTTTCTTCGAGATTTTTTAAAATCTCTGCTTCAAAGCTTTCCTGGCTTCCGAGCTCTTTTTTTGAGCATACAACGGATTTTATACCGTGATTTTCGGCTCTTTTGAGCGCGTATGCAGTCTTTGAGGAGGACACCATCAAAACTATCTCGCCATGCGGTATCTTACCGTTTTCCTGAGCGTTTATAAGAGCCTCAAAATTTGTTCCGCCGCCGGAAACAAAGACGGCTATTTTTGTCTTCAGCATATTTTAACACCGTCTTCGCCGCTTGCGGTTTCACCTATGATATATGCATCTGTGCCGCTTTCGCGAAGGATTCTTACGGCCCTGTCGGCGTCCTCGGGGGCAACTGTTATGCTCATTCCCACGCCCATATTAAAGGTGTTGAACATATCCCTTTCCGGAATGTTGCCGGTTTTTTCGATAATATCGAATACGGGGAGTATTTTAAGAGCTTTTTTCTCGATAACAGCGGTTATGCCTTCCGGCAGGCTTCTTGGAATATTCTCATAAAAGCCGCCGCCGGTTATGTGCGATACAGCCTTAATTTTAACTTCCTTTGCGAGCGCAAGCACGGGCTTTACATATATCTCGGTGGGAGTTAAAAGAGCCTCGCCTATGGTCGAGCCGAGCTCGTCATACGTCTTATCTATACCACCCTTGTCAAAATCGAATACCTTTCTGACAAGCGAAAATCCGTTTGAATGTACGCCGCTTGAGGGCAGGGCGATTATAACGTCGCCGGCCTTTACCGATTTGTTGTCAAATACATCGGGCTTGTTAACTATGCCTACCGTGAATCCGGCAAGGTCGTAGTCGTCCTCGGGCATCATACCGGGATGCTCGGCTGTTTCACCGCCTATGAGAGCACAGCCGGCTCTGACGCAGCCTTCTGCAACGCCCGATACTATTGATGCTATCTTTTCGGGATAGTTTTTTCCGCAAGCGATGTAATCAAGGAAGAAAAGAGGCTTTGCACCACAGCAGATAACGTCGTTTACGCACATTGCAACGCAGTCTATGCCTATGGTGTCGTGTTTGTCTAAAAGCATAGCGATTTTAAGCTTTGTGCCTACGCCGTCGGTGCCGCTTACGAGTATCGGCTCCGAGCACATCTCATCCTTGAGGTCAAAGAGTCCGCCGAAGCCGCCTATATCCGACATTGCTCCCGAGGTGAGAGTCCTTTTGATATGCTGTTTCATAAGCTCAACTGACTTGTATCCGGCGGTTATGTCAACACCGGCAGCCTTGTAGCTCTCGGAAAAGCTCTTTTCCATTATAAATTCTCCTTTTCATTCTTTTCGCTTATCTTCTTTTCAAACTGAGTTTTGTTGGTGTCGGCAGGTATTTCTATCGGATACTTGCCGTTGAAACAGGCGGCACAGAAGTCAAGCTTGCAGCCGTCGGCAAGCTCAAAGACATGTTCTTCGCTGAGAAATCCGAGCGAATCCGCACCGATTATTTCGCGGATTTCATCTATTGAATGGTTGTTTGCTATAAGGTTTTCGGCCGAGTCTATATCCGTTCCGAAATAGCACGGATGCCTGAACGGGGGAGCCGAAACGCGCACGTGAACCTCTTTTGCCCCTGCGTCGCGGAGCTGTTTAACTATTCTTGCACTTGTTGTTCCTCGGACTATTGAGTCGTCTATCATAACAACTCTTTTGCCCTTTACTGTGGAACCTATCACATTGAGCTTTATCCTGACATCGCTTTCGCGCTGTTCCTGAGTCGGCTGTATAAACGACCTGCCTATATATTTGTTTTTGATAAAGCCCATACCGTAGGGGATTCCCGATTTTTTGGCATATCCCATTGCGGCGTCAAGACCGCTGTCGGGCACACCTATTACAACGTCGGCGTCAACGGGATGCTCTTCGGCGAGAAATTCTCCGGCCTTCTGCCTTGCCAAGTGAACCGAAGCACCCTCGATAACGGAATCGGGACGTGCGAAATATATATATTCAAATACGCAAAGAGCCTTTTTGCGGTCGGAGCAATGACCCTCTATTGAGCGCATACCGTATTTGTCGATAACCACTATTTCGCCGGGGCGCACATCGCGTACATATTCTGCACCGAGAGTGGATAGAGCACAAGATTCGGAAGCGAATATCGTTTTACCGCCCTTTTTGCCTATGCAAAGCGGACGAAATCCGAGCGGATCACGCGCCGCTATGAGCTTTGACGGCGACATTATGATAAGAGAATAAGCTCCCTTTAGGCGGTACATTGCCGAAAAGACCGCCGCCTCAATTGACGGAGCGGCAATTCGCTCCTTGGTTATGATGTATGAAATAACCTCGGTGTCGCTTGTCGAGTGAAAAATCGAACCGCTCATCTCAAGTTCTCTGCGAAGCTCGGCGGCGTTTGTAAGATTGCCGTTGTGAGCGAGAGCCATGCTGCCCTTTATGTGGTTTACTACCATCGGCTGCGCGTTCTCTCGTGAGCCGCCTCCCGTGGTGCCGTAGCGGACGTGACCGACAGCCATTTGCCCCATACCGAGCGAAGCAAGTTTTTCACGGCTGAACACGTCATTTACAAGCCCCGCATCCTTGTAGCAGTTAATAACGCCGTCGTCATTTACCGCTATTCCGCAGCTCTCCTGACCGCGGTGTTGAAGTGCAAAGAGCGCATAATATGCCGCGGACGCCACGTCTGCGGTCTCTTCGGAGTATATACCGAAAACGCCGCACTCCTCATGAATACTGTCAAACATATAATACCTCGTAAATTGCTTTTGTAAACTGCTTAGTCTTTAAGGCCGAGACGACGGAATACTTCGTTGTAAGCTTCTTCCACATTGCCGAGATCGCGGCGGAAGCGGTCCTTATCGAGCTTCTCGTTTGTCTTGACATCCCAAAGACGGCAAGTGTCGGGCGATATTTCGTCGGCAAGGATTATTGTGCCGTCGGGAAGTCTGCCGAATTCGATTTTAAAGTCAATAAGCTTCATTCCGGCAGAGAGGAAATACTTTTTGAGGCACTCGTTTACTTTTCTTGTGTAATTCTTTATTGTGTCGATTTCGTCCTGAGTCGCAAGTCCGAGTGCGAGCGCATAATCGTCGTTGATAAACGGATCGCCGAGCTCATCGTTTTTGTAGCTGAATTCAAGAATGGGGCAGAGGAGCTCTTTTCCCTCGGGAACGCCCATTCTCTTTGAAAAGCTGCCTGCGGCCACATTTCTTACTATTACCTCAAGCGGAACTATTGAAACCTTTTTAACGGCGGTTTCGCGGTCGCTGAGCTCTTTTATAAAATGAGTGGGAACTCCGTCTTTTTCGAGCAGACCGAATACATAGTTTGACATTTTGTTGTTAACTACGCCCTTACCCATTATGGTGCCTTTTTTCTCGCCGTTAAAAGCGGTTGCGTCGTCTTTATAATCAACTATTACAACGCCGTCCTCATCCGTTGCAAAAACCTTTTTTGCCTTACCTTCATAGAGCTGTTCAAGCTTTTTCATAATTTGTATATCTCCTTCTGTTTTAGTTTTTAAATTGATTTGAAATTATATCATCTTTTTCACGAACCGCTTCAGCCATTTCTTTTCTCATACCGCGCAGCTTCTCCCGAAGAGAGTCGTCGGAGAGAGCAAGCATTTGAGCCGCGAGAATTGCGGCGTTTTTGCCTCCGCCCAAAGCCACCGTGGCTACGGGAATGCCGGACGGCATCTGTACCGTGGCCAAAAGTGCGTCGAGTCCGCCGAATGACGAACCCACCGGAACGCCTATTACCGGTAAAACGGTGTTGGCGGCAAGCACTCCGCCGAGATGAGCCGCCATACCGGCTATTGAAATTATAACTCCGAATCCGTTTTCCTCGGCGTTCTTTGAAAAGGCCGACGCCTCGTCCGGTGTGCGGTGTGCCGACATCACGTGAACCTCAAAGGGTATTTCGAGCTTTTTAAGCTCGGTTGCCGCTTTTTCGGCTGTGGGCAGATCGCTGTCAGAGCCCATGATTATTGCAACTTTTTTCATCTTTTGTTCCTCCGGTAAAATATAAAGCGGCGTAGTTTTATACTACGCCGTTCTTTAATAATACATTTTTTCGCAACTATTGCGTTTTTTCATTTTTGCCGCACCTATTTTGCTGCGGTATAATTTTGCACAACGGCAGAGTATTTGCGAATTCATCAAATCATTTCCGTAAAGGCTTTTGATAAAAAGCATTCTTATACCTCCGTCAGCACAAAAACTATACTGTAATTTTACTTTTTACGACAGAAAAAATCAATACCAAAAACCGCGGAATTTTAAAATTGGATACATCAACAAGTATCACAAAATAAAGTAATGCCGTTTGTCTAAAATGACAAGTGTGTCTTACTTTTCGGAGACGGCCTCGGCGGCATTTTCAACGTGCGAGCCTCTTGTCTGCCCGTTGAGCCAATCTGTGATGTCTTTGGTTACGGCGTCACGGTCGATTTCGTTAAGCAGCTCATGTCTGTCGCCGGGGTAAAGCTTCATTTCGACCGAACTATGCCCGGTCTTTTTCAATGTCATGAATACCTCATTTACACCCTTGCCGTATTCGCCGACAGGGTCGTTTTCGCCGGCAATTAAAAATATCGGCTTATCATTCGGAACCGCGCGGTACCAGTCCTTGCCCGAGATTTGCTTCAAAAGCGAAAACAGAGTTTCAAAGCCGTTTGCGGTAAAGACAAAGCCGCAGTAGTCGTCGTCTATGTATTTTTTAACCTCTTCCTTGTCCTTCGAAAGCCAGTCGAATTGTGTTTCGTTTTCGGTGCGCTTGTTGTATTTTCCGAAGGCGAGCGAATTGAGAAAGTCCGAACGATGATGGTCGCCGCTGCGCTTTTCAATTGCTCTTGCCAAGGCTATACCAAGACCTGCGGCAGGGTTGGCACCGCTTGTTCCGCACCATATCGTACCGTCTATGGTGTCGGGATATTTTGCAGTATATGCGCGTGCGAGGAACGAACCCATGCTGTGTCCGAAAAGGTACACAGGGAGTCCCGGATATTCGCGTCTTGCTATGTCGTTTAATTGCTTCATATCGTCAACAAGGCTTTCAACGCCGTTTTCACCGAAGTAGCCGAGCTCGCTGTCGTCGCTGACGGAATTGCCGTGCCCCAAAAGGTCGCATATAAATACGGCATAACCGTTCTTACAAAGCTCAACGGCAAATCTTCCGTAGCGGTTAGAGTGCTCAGCCATTCCATGCGTTATCTGAACCACGCCTTTTACGCTTCCGTAGTCTGCGGGGGAAGCCGACTGAGCATATATATCGCAGAGCCCCGATGCTGATTTAAAGCTGTATTCATTGGTTAAAAAATCCATAATTACACCTCATATGAGAGATTTATAATAATTTAAGCCCGAATCATCAGGCTTTTAATTTAATTATTTTATCATAAATTCCCCTGCGACAGCAGGAGCGGCACGAAGTGCGGCGGCGAAAGCCGCAATTTAGTCATTCAATGTTCTCCGAAACGGTCAAAATCTTTGATTTTGTTTTCGTTTCGTGAGGTTATTATATCATACTAATGACGTAATTGTAATGTTGCATTAACATTTTCGTGCATATTCACAATTATTTTCGTGAATTTTTGTCTAATCGGACGATATTGTTTTTTGTATGGTTAAAACTCGTAAAAATCGTTGCAAAACATAAAATGATGTGTTATTATTTTATGCATTGAATATGGGGGTATAGCTCAGCTGGGAGAGCGCTTGAATGGCATTCAAGAGGTCAGCGGTTCGATCCCGCTTATCTCCACCAAACTAAAAAACGCACTTCCGCTATTGTCGGCGGAGGTGCTTTTTATCTTCCCGGCAGAATATATCTCCGTGTTCTGTATTTTGCGGCACGATTCTTGCGGCTTTTGAATCGGGCTTTTAAATAATCGGAGGGAGAAAATTTGCGGTTTTCTGCTTTTTGCGAGTATACATATGATGAGGAAGGTCATCGGTTTGCCGAGTACGGAATATGCTGTAAAACAGGTTCGACCGATGTTAAAATACGTGGCATAACTCTCGAGAAGAGCGAAATCGACGAGTTGCTGGCTATGCTGAGATCCGGCAGACCGGAGATGTGTCATATACAATATATAATAGAAGATTTTATAACGCTGAAGTGCAGCGTCGTATAGTGCGATAAGCAATCAGCGAAAATGTCGTTTTGCGACACAGGCTTCTATAATCCCAATTTAATAATCGGTCGTCACCGACATCGGCGTGATGTAAAAGCAGATTCTCAAATTGTTTGTGCAATTTGAGGATTTTTTATTGTGCTTTATAATATTTTATGTTATTATTAAATGAAATTTTTTATTGGGGGAATCTTAATGGATTTTAAATCGGATTCATTTATGTATGGATTGGGTATATGTATTGTCATTTTCGTCATTGCACAGTCAGTGTTTTTCCTTGTGCGCGCCGTGAGGAGGGCAAAAGCACTCGGAATTGAGACCTCGACTGTCAAAAAAACAATATCGTCAAGTGCCGTTTTCACGGTAGCTCCGGCTCTTGCGATAGTTGCTACGGTAATAACGCTTGCTAAGGCTCTCGGTATAGTTCTTCCGTGGATACGTCTTTCGGTAATCGGCGCAATACAGTATGAGGTACCGGCCGCCGAGGCAGCCGTTGAGGCATTTGGAATTTCAAGCGGAATTTCACAGGAGATAACCGATCCCAAGATTTTTGCAACTGCTGCATGGGTTATGACTATCGGCAGCGTTATGCCGCTTGTGCTTGTTCCGTTTGTACTCAAAAAAATACAAAAGGGTATGAATAAGGTCGCGAGTAAGGACAGCAGATGGTCCGATCTTATGTCTGCCGCGGCTTTTATAGGTCTTATTTCCGCCTTTATCGGCAGAGCACTCGCAGGCTCCGGTGATAAATTCGTAGTAGGCGACGGTGCCGGCGTAATGTCCGTAGCGGCACTTCTTTCGTCAATGCTCTTTATGTTCATTCTCGAAAAGCTGTCCGATAAGCATAATATAAATTGGCTCAAGCCTTTTGCCATGCCGTTTAGTATGATACTTGCAATGATACTCGTAATGATACTTGCCAAGGTTCTTCCGTCGGGCATTGCGACATTTGAATGGAGGGGTTAAGGATGAAGAAAAAGAGAAGCTACTCTGACAGCGTTCATTTTTACGGAATTATATGGGATATTGCCGCCTTGCTCGTCTTTATGATGATTCCGGTTTCTATTTGCTTGCATTTGAATGTATGGCCCGAGGCTAAATATGTACTCAAGGGACTTTTACCCGTTGCCATGATATTTTACCCGTCGGCGGTTATAGAGGTTCTTACATACACCCCCTTACTCGGTGCCGGCGGAACATACCTCGGCTTTGTAACCGGTAATATTACAAACCTTAAGCTTCCGTGCGGTCTCAATGCCATGGAGAATGCGGGCGTTCGCGCAAATTCGGAGGAAGGCGAGGTTGTATCAACAATCGCAATAGCCACTTCATCTATCGTTACTACGGTAATAATAGCTCTCGGAGTGCTTGTGTTTTCTCCCTTGCTTCCGTATATCACGGCAGAGGACTCGCCGCTTACCCCGGCGTTTAATCAGGTTGTTCCGGCGCTGTTCGGCGCACTCGGAATAAGCTATTTCCGCAAGCATTGGAAGATATCGATAATACCGCTTGCCGTAATAGTCTTAGTTTTGCTTATCAATGGCTCCGTAGGTTCCGGAGTGCTTATACCCATAGGTGTTGTTGTTGCTCTTCTCAGCACTCATATCCTTTATAAAAAAGGCTGGGTAAAGTAATTAACGGCAATTTAATAAAACAGGAAAAGTGTATTAAGATTGTTTTGGGAGGCGTTATTTTATGGGGACACAAAACAGCGGCTCGTCGGTTGATACCGAAAGCGTAAAGACCAAAAGACGCGGACTTTTCAGCAAAGAAGCCGATGAAGGATATGTGCCGAACAGAGAGCTTTTTGCTTATTCTGCGGCTCTCGCCGGGCAAAATCTCACTTATCAGTTTGTAACACAATGGCTGTTTTATTTCTGTACCGACGTACTTAAAATAGGTGCCAGAAAAGTCGGATTTTTCACCGGATTTTCACGAATTTGGGACGCTCTGAACGACCCGATAGTAGGTGCGGTAATTGACCGCAGAAGATGTAAAAACGGTAAGAAGCTGCATCCGTATCTCGGTAAGCTGCCGATTTTTATCGGCATATTGACTGCTCTTATGTTTGTGGATTTCGGCGTGGGAGAAACCGCGGCCATGGTAATAATCCTCTGCGTTTATATCGGCTGGGATTTTACATATTCATTTCAGGATGTTGCCCTGTGGGGTATGATGTCGTTGATTTCGCCGCACCCTCACGAGCGAGCGAGGGTTTCTCAGTGGCTTAACATAGGCGTCGGAGCGGCGTGGGGCGCAATAAGCCTTATTCCGATGATAATGGGCGCAAGAGAAAAAATAGGAATAAGTGAAAAGCTGTTGTTCCTTATTTTCGGCATTGTATTCGGTTTAGGCGGCGAGCTTATGTCAATACTTGCATACAAGACTAAGGAGCGAGTTGAATTTGTTGCACCGCCTAAGCAGTCGCTTCTAAAAGACATTGCGATGCTAAGGTACAATAAAATACTCATTTTACTCTTGCTTGCGCAGATTCTCAACTTCTTCAACGGAGCCATAGCGTGGATATATTTCTTTAAATACTGCGTCAGCGTAAATATCGGCGGCAAGGTTATAAACGGTGAAACGGTGCAATTCTATTACGGCATACTTGTCAGTGCGTTTTCCGCCGTAAGTATGTTCTTTGCCGTAAAGCTTGCAGATAAGCTCGGCGGTATGAAAAATATGGTCGTACTGGCGCAGGTTATGAATGCCGCTTTCAGAGTCGTGGCTTTCTTTATAGGCTTTGACACGCTCCCCAAGATGATAGCGGTAATCGCCATAATATCCATCTCGTCCGTACCGACGAATATGGTCGGTATAGCTCAGCGTGCGCTTCTTTGCGATTCCATAGACTATACCGAATGGAAAACCGGCAAGCGAACCGAGGGCATATCAAATTCCATGCAGAATTTGACGAGCAAATTCGTAGACGCCTTAAAGCTGATATTCAGCGGACTTGTACTTTCCGGGCTCGGTTACGACGCGAATTTGGGCCTTGAGGGCCAGACGCAGGCTTTTTATAAGGCTCAGTGGCCGCTCTTTATGCTCCTTCCGGCACTTGGCTCTGTGCTCTATCTCATTCCGTTTTTATGTATACGTTATTCAAAGGCTCAGCGTGCGCAGGTCGAAAAGGAACTTGCGGAAAGACACGCGGAGTCACTTGCAAATGATGAAACCGAATCCGTCAAATAAACATAATAATACGGCGTTTTTCGTATATAATTCGTGCAAAATCGAATAATTATACATCACTCTTGCATAATTTGACCGATAGTGATATTATATATCCATTAAATTATTACGGAGGAATCGTAATGAAAAAAGCATTAAAAGTAATTTCGCTTATGCTCGTAGCCGTTTTAATGGTTATGTCGTTTGCAGCCTGCGGCAGCAAGGATGACACGGCACCCGGCTCGGATACGTCCAAGGAAGCAAAAACACCGGCAGTTAAGGTAATCGACGTTAACCTTACGGATGAAGAATATGCGTTCGGCGTTGACAAGAATCAGCCCGAGCTTCTCGAAAAGGTCAACAGCTTTATTGCCGAAATCAAAGCTAACGGAACTTTCGACGCAATATGCAATAAATATTTCGCCGGCGGCACTCCCGATGTAATCAAGTCAGCTGCTCTTGATTCTACCAAGGATCAGCTTGTAGTTGCCACCAACGCGGCTTTCGAACCGTTTGAGTATACAAACGGCGACGGTTACAGCGGTATCGATATGGAAATAGCAAAGGCTCTTGCGGATTATCTCGGCAAAGAGCTCGTTATCCAGAATATGGACTTTGACTCGGTTTGCCTCTCGGTAGGTCAGCACAAGTGCGATGTCGCAATGGCAGGTCTTACCGTAAAGGCCGAGAGAGAAGAGTATGTAACTTTCTCTACTCCTTATTACAAGGCTTCTCAGAGACTTGTAGTTAAGGGCTCCGATACCAAGTTTGACGGTTGCACCGACGCCGCTTCTGTTGAGGCTATCCTCAACACTCTTGACAGCAGTGTAAAAATAGGCGTTCAAAACGGCACCACAGGTCAGCTTTACTGCGAAGGCGACGCGGAGATGGAGTTCCCCGGACTTAAAGCTGTTTGTGTAGGCTACAAGAGCGGTTCTCTTGCCGTTCAGGATATGATCAACGGCAATATCAATTATGTTATAATTGATGCTGCTCCCGCGGCTTGCATTGCTCAGTCCATCAACGAAGTAAACTGAACTACGGTTAAGACTTAACACTTCAATGCCTCACCTAATAAAAGTGAGGCATTGTTTATATTAAAGTAAGGATTTTGATACATGGGTAATTTTGATATTAGGGTCAAGCGCTTTATTGATGTATTTATAAACGCAGGTGCCTATAACAAGGTTCTGTTAGGCCTTAAAAATACTATTATAATAGCTGTATTGGGTCTTGTTATCGGTATACTTATAGGTACTCTTATAGCCACAATCAGAGTTTTGCCGAAATACAGAAGACTGCCTCGTATTTTAAACGGCTTTTGCAGCTTCTATGTAAGCCTTTTCAGAGGAACGCCGGTAGTTGTGCAGCTTCTTGTGTTTTACTATGTGCTTTTACCTCTGTTAAACATTAAAATGACGTCGGTTGCGGTATCCGTATGTGTGTTCGGGCTTAACAGCGCGGCATATGTTTCCGAGATAATGCGAAGCGGCATACAGTCGGTCGACCCCGGCCAAATGGAGGGCGGCAGAGCCGTAGGTATGAGCTACGGAACCACGATGATGAAAATTATCATTCCGCAGGCGATAAAAAATATTCTGCCTACGCTCGGCAACGAATTTATCTCTCTTATAAAAGAGACATCGGTAGTAAGCTTCGTCGGCGCTACCGACCTTTACGTTGCATTCAACTATATAGGCAGCAACAGCTATGAATTTATGGTGCCGTATCTTGTTATGGCAATCATTTATATTTTGATGGTGCTGATAATCAGCTTCTTCATTAAGATTATGGAAAGGAGCCTGAAGAAGAGTGATAGAAGTCATTGATCTTTGCAAAAGCTTCGGCGACCTCTCCGTGCTAAAGGGTATTAACCTTAAAATAGAGCAGGGCGAAAAGGTAGTTATAATAGGGCCGTCGGGTTCCGGCAAAAGCACGCTGCTTCGTTGCCTTAACTGTATGGAGGATCCTACGTCCGGCAAGGTGCTTTATCACGGAGTAGACCTTACGGATATGAAAGTCAATATTAACAGGCAGCGCGAAAAGATAGGAATGGTCTTTCAGCACTTTAATCTCTTTAACAATAAGACCGTTATAGAGAATATAATGCTGTCACCCGTGCTTTGTGAGAAACGCAGAATGAGAAAGCTTCGCCGTCAAAGGACACTCGGCAAAGCCGATACCAAAGAACCCGTCAAGACCACTAAGCAGATAAAAGAGGAAGCGCATAAAAATGCTCTTGAGCTTCTCGACAGAATAGGACTTGCCGATAAGGCCGATGTGTATCCGTCTCAGCTTTCCGGCGGTCAAAAGCAGCGTGTTGCAATAGTGCGCGCGCTTGCCATGAATCCCGATGTCATTCTTTTTGATGAGCCTACAAGTGCCCTTGACCCGGAGATGGTAGGCGAGGTGCTTGAGGTTATGAGAGAACTTGCCAAGGAGGGTATGACCATGGTCGTTGTTACCCACGAAATGGGCTTTGCACGCGAGGTCGGCGACAGAGTTTTGTTTATGGACGATGGAAAGATTCTCGAAGAAAATGCTCCTGAGGAGCTTTTCACGAATCCGCAAAATCCGAGGCTGCAGGAATTTCTTTCAAAAGTTTTATAAAAAGTGTTGACAAATCAAATCTTTGGTATTATTATACTTTAAACCGCTAAAATATTGAGGTAATAATCAATGCGTAATCTTGTCTTTACAGCTTCATACTATTACTTTTACTTTATCAACTTTTTTGGTAGGGTTAGTATGAATTTTGCTGCAAAACAGATAGCGTGCTGAGATTTAAAGTGTTTTGGTAAATGCGTCCCGCAGTGAAATTCGCTGCGGGACTTTTTATTTTTCAGAGTAAGGAGCAAAACAATGGTAGTAATTTTAAAAGACGGTGCAGACAGTAAAAAAGTAAAAAATCTTACCGACTGGCTCGAAAATCAGAAGATTTCGGTTCATAAGGTTATAGGCGAGTACCAGACGATTTTAGGCCTTATCGGTGATACGAGCAAAATTGATATTGACCTTATTCAGGGTCTTGACATAGTTGAAAAGGTAAAAAGAATTTCCGAGCCGTATAAAAACGCCAACAGAAAATTTCATCCGGACGACACGATTATCGAAGTCGGAGGCCATAAAATAGGCGGCGGAAATTTCCAGTATTTTGCAGGTCCTTGCTCGGTTGAGAGCCGCGAGCAGATAATCTCGATAGCAAAAGACGTCAAAAAGGCCGGTGCCAATATTTTAAGGGGCGGCGCCTTCAAACCGCGCACTTCGCCCTATGCTTTCCAGGGAATGCGCGCCGAGGGACTTGAGCTTTTGCTTGAGGCGAAAAAAGAAACAGGTATGCCGATAGTTACCGAAATTATGGACGCGTCTCATATTGATTTGTTTGAGAATGTGGACATAATTCAGGTCGGAGCAAGGAATATGCAGAATTTTGAGCTTTTAAAGGAGCTCGGCAGAATAGACAAACCCATTTTCTTAAAGCGCGGACTTTGCGCTACACTTCAGGAATTTCTTATGAGTGCCGAATACATTATGGCCGAGGGCAACCAAAAGGTTATACTCTGCGAGCGCGGCATAAGAACCTTTGAGACCGCCACGAGAAATACCCTCGATCTTTCGGCTGTCGCAATGCTCCACGAAATGACGCACCTCCCCGTAGTAGTTGACCCGAGCCATGCTTCGGGTATCGCAAGACTTGTAAAGCCGATGTCCTTTGCGGCTGCCGCCTGCGGCGCAGACGGCCTTATGATAGAGGTTCACAACGACCCTGCAAAGGCTCTTTGCGACGGTCCTCAGGCTCTTCGTCCGGAGGAATTCGCAGAGGTAACGAGAGGCGTTAACGCTATAAGAGAAACGGTAAACAATCTGTAATTTTGAGAGGCGATAAAGATGAATATAGCAATAGTAGGTTTGGGACTTATCGGCGGCTCAATAGCCAAGGCAATCAAATACAATACGGACAATACCGTTTACGGCTATGACATTGACCGCGGAGTTCTGCTGAAAGCAAAGCTTTTGGGAGCCGTTGACGAGGAACTCACAAGTGATATTCTCCCGACGTGCGATATGGTGATTTTGGGACTTTACCCTAATGATACGCTTGAATTTGTACGCACTCATGCGGATAAGATAAAAAAAGGTGCCATTGTTATGGACTCCTGCGGCGTAAAGCGCGTCGTCTGCGAGCCGCTCTGGAAGGTAGCCTCCGAAAACGGCTTTACGTTTATCGGAGCGCACCCAATGGCAGGACTTCACTTCTCGGGCTTTGAATATTCCGATGTCGGTATGTTCTCCGAGGCTTCCATGATAATTATCCCATCAAAGGATGTCAAAATCGAGGACTTGGAGGCCGTTAAAAGCTTATATCTAAAGCTCGGATTTACAAATATTCAAATATCGACTCCCGAGGAGCACGACAAGATAATAGCCTATACCTCTCAGCTTGCCCACGTCGTTTCAAACGCCTATGTTAAAAGCCCCGAGGCGGAAGTGCACAAGGGTTTTTCGGCAGGCAGCTACAAGGATTTAACGCGTGTCGCAAAGCTCAATGAGACTATGTGGACAGAGCTCTTCCTTGAAAATGAGGATAATCTCATAAACGAGGTGGACGGCATTATAGCAAATCTGCAAAAGTATTCAAAGGCTCTCAAGGAGCACGACGCAGTCACGCTGAAGGCACTTCTCAAGGAGGGTCGCGAGCGCAAAGAAAAGATAGACGGTATGTATAAAAACTAAAATCGTCGATTCGGAGGCATTATGAAAACAGTTGAAGTAGACGCTGCCGTGCGTTATAATATTGTAATTGACAAGGGCATTTTGTCGCAAAGCGGCGATATGATAAAAGAGGTCACTTCCGCCGAAAGGGTGGCTGTGATAACCGACGATACCGTAGATAAGCTTTATTCGGATGTCGTTATGAAGTCGCTCTCCGACGCAGGCTTTGAAACATTTAAATTTGTATTTCCGCATGGGGAAAAATCAAAAAACATATCAACATTTTCTTCAATACTTGAATTTTTAGCCGAGAGCGGACTTACAAGAACCGACGCCTTGGTGGCGCTCGGCGGCGGAGTTGTCGGCGACGTCGCAGGATTTGCCGCCGCAAGCTATCTGCGAGGCATAGATTTTATACAGATACCGACTACGCTTTTGGCGTGCGTTGACTCGTCCGTGGGCGGAAAAACCGCAATAGACCTAAAGGCAGGTAAAAACCTTGCCGGCGCGTTTTATCAGCCGAAGCTTGTTATAGCCGACTTCGAAACGCTCTCCACTCTTACCGACGGGATTTTTGCCGACGGAATGGCAGAGGTCATTAAGTACGGAGTGATTTTTGACAAAGCGTTTTTTGAGTTTCTGCGCGATAACGAGGCAAAAGACAATCTCGAATATGTAATAACTCGCTGTGTGGAGTTAAAGCGCGACATTGTAAATGCCGACGAAAAGGAAAAAGGCGTCAGAGCACTTCTGAATTTCGGTCATACCGTAGGTCACGCCATAGAAAAATGCAGCGGATATAAAATTCCACACGGAAGTGCGGTTGCCATCGGAATGGTAATAATATCGAGGGCGGCATATAAATGCTCCTTCTGTGACGAAAATTACGCCGATATTATAGCGTCACTCAATAAAAAATATTCTTTGCCCGTCAGCACCGATTTTTCCGCAAGCGAGCTTTCGTCCGCGGCTATGGCGGATAAAAAACGGTCTGGCGATAAAATAAAACTGATAATTCCCGAAGCTCTCGGTAACTGTGTTATAAAAAGTGTACCGACTTCGGAGCTTGAAAAAATAATCGGTGAGGGACTCTGTTAATGAATATAAGGCTGAAACCGTGCCGCTTTTGCGGTGAAGTCACGGCAATATCGTCAAAATCTGACGCTCACAGGCTTTTAATTGCCTCGGCGCTCAGCGACAGACCGACTTTTATAAGGTGCAACGCGCGTTCTGCCGATATAACGGCAACGGTGAATTGCCTTAATTCGCTCGGGGCGGATATAAAATTTGTTGATGGCGGCATTTCGGTTAAACCCATCAAAGAAAAAAGAAAAAGTGCCGTACTCGATTGTAATGAGAGCGGCTCAACCATCAGATTTTTACTTCCCGTTGCCGCATCACTCGGTACAAACACCGAGTTTACCGGTGGCGGCAGACTTCCGGAACGTCCGTTGTCTCCGCTGCGTGAACAAATGGAGGCTCACGGTGTCGTCTTTTCACCGATAAATGTATTTCCGGTTAAAATAAACGGCGAAATGATATCGGGCGAATTTACGATTAAGGGAAATATAAGCTCGCAGTTTATTACGGGGCTTTTGTTTGCACTGCCGCTTTTAAACGGCAACAGCATTATTAACGTTATACCTCCCGTCGAATCAAGGCCGTATATAGATATGACGCTTAATACGTTGAAAAAATTCGGTATAACCGTCACGGAAAAAAGTAATTCCTTCTTTATACCCGGAGGGCAGAAATATGCTTCGCCGGGTACTGTCGAATCTGAGGGCGATTGGTCAAATTCGGCATTCTTCCTGACGGCAGGTGCCGTTTCGGGCAGAGTCACCGTAACTGGGCTTGACGTCTCGTCCGTTCAGGGCGATAAACAAATACTTACGATTCTCAAAAAAATGGGAGCCGAAATAACCGAGGAGCAAGGAAGTATAACCGTTAAAAAGGGTGATTTGCACGGCATAAATATCGATGCGCGAAATATTCCCGACCTTGTTCCGATAATTTCCGTGGCAGCAGCCGCGGCAAATGACGGCGAGACCGTTATAACGGGTGCCGAGAGGCTTAAAATAAAGGAGTCCGACAGACTCGCGGCAGTTTACGAAAGTCTTAAAGCTCTCGGGGTCGATATATCGAAAACCGATGACGGACTTGTGATAAACAAAACGGGTATTGTCGGCGGCGGTGCTGTCAGCGGCTATAACGACCATCGTATGGTTATGGCTCTCTCTGTTTTGTCCGCTGTTTCAAGCGGCGATATTATTTTGCGTGGGGCAGAAGCGGTAAATAAATCTTACCCGAATTTCTTTGAAGATTTTTCTTCGCTCGGAGGTAGTTACAATGTCATCAATTCTTAGAGGAAACAAGATAAATGTCTCGGTTTTCGGCCAGTCGCACTCCGAAGCGATAGGTTGTGTTATTGACGGACTGCCGGCAGGCGTAAAGCTCGACACCTTGTCAATAGAAAAATTCATGGAGAGAAGAGCACCGGGTCGCAATAAATATTCGACAACGCGCCGCGAGGCCGACAAGCCCGTAATATTGTCGGGACTTGTTGATAATACTACGTGCGGCGCGCCTCTTGCGATGATAATTGAGAATACAAATACGCGTTCGGGCGACTACGGAAATATACGGACCCTTCCGCGTCCGGGTCATTCCGACTATGCTGCAGCTGTAAAGTACAACAGCTTTAATGACATTGCGGGCGGCGGACACTTCTCGGGCAGGCTGACTGCGCCGCTTTGCTTTGCAGGAAGCGTTTGTATGCAGATTTTAAAACTAAAGGGTATAGACATTAAGGCTCATATTGCGGCAATAGGCGGCATTGAGGATGAAAAATTCGATCCCGTCAGCATAACGGACGAAAATATCGCGGAAAAAGAATTTCCCGTAATAAATGATGCTGCCGGAGAAAAAATGAAGGCAGAAATAGAAAAGGCGAGGCTTGACGCAGATTCTGTCGGCGGAATTATAGAGTGTGCCGTAACGGGTGTAAAAGCAGGTTTCGGCGAGCCCATGTTTGACGGCATTGAAAATCGCCTTGCCGCCGCTGTTTTCGGAATACCTGCCGTAAAGGGTATAGAATTCGGCAGGGGCTTTTCGTCGGCGCTGCTGCGCGGAAGCGAAAATAACGATGAATTTATTGTATTGGACGGTACAGTGCGAACCGAAACTAATAATCACGGCGGAATTCTCGGCGGTATAACAAGCGGTATGCCCATAGTTTTCCGCGTGGCAATAAAGCCGACTCCGTCCATAGGTAAGCCTCAACGGAGCGTAAACCTTGAAACTATGGAGGAAGAGGAGCTTTTGATAAAGGGCAGGCACGACCCTTGTATAGTGCCGCGCGCCGTACCGGCAGTCGAAGCTGTAACGGCTGTGACAATGCTTGATATAGTTCTTTAAAAAATCCGAAAGGGCAATGGCAATGGATAAGGATATTAATGAATTACGAAATGAGATAAACAGTATCGACCGCGAATTAGTGGAGCTTTTTATAAAGCGTATGGGAGTTTCGCTGTCGGTAGCCGAGTATAAGAAAAAAACCGGTATGCCGGTGCTTGACCGTGCTCGTGAGCGTGAGCTTTTAAACCGTGTAGCAAAAATGTCGGGCGACGAGATGAAAACATACACAAGGCTTCTTTATTCCACCGTGTTAAATCTCTCCCGTTCGTATCAGCACAGCTTCCTTGACAATACGTCCGTTTTAACCGAAAAAATACTGTCGGCGTCCGCAAATACCGCCGATGTTTTCCCGTCTGAAGCCGTTGTCGCGTGTCAGGGCGTAGAGGGCGCATATTCGAGCCTTGCCTGCGAAAAGCTGTTCCGTTATCCCGATATAATGTTTTTTGACAGCTTTGACGGCGTCTTTTCAGCCGTTCAAAACGGGCTTTGCCGCTACGGCATATTGCCTATCGAAAACAGCACGGCAGGCTCCGTAAATAAGGTTTACGACCTTATGAGCAAAAATAAATTTTATATAGTACGCAGTATACGTCTCAAGGTTGACCACTCGCTGCTTGCAAAAAAAGGAACGTCGCTCACCGATGTAAAAGAGATTTTTTCTCACGAACAGGCAATCAATCAGTGCTCGGAGTTTTTAAATTCTCTAAGCGGAGTTAAGGTCACCGTTTGTGCCAATACGGCAATGGCTGCCAAAATGGTCGCAGAGAGCAATCGTCGTGATGTTGCGGCTATATCTTCGGCTAACTGTGCAGGGCTGTACGGGCTTTGCCAGCTGTCCTCGGATATACAGGATACGGGCAATAATTACACACGTTTTATATGTATCTGTAAAGACCTTGAAGTCTATCCCGGTGCCGATAAAACGAGCCTTATGATGACCCTGCCGCATGAGCCGGGTGCGCTTTACAATATACTTGCGAGATTTTTTGCGTATGATATAAACCTTTTAAAGCTTGAAAGCCGACCCTTAAAGGACAGGGATTTTGAATTTATGTTTTACTTTGACATAGAGTCGCCCGTTCACTCAGACGGCTTTTCTCGCGTTATTACCGAGCTGTCGGGAAGTATCGACGATTTTACGTATCTCGGCAGCTATTCCGAAGTGCTGTGACTAAATCCCGTGGGGGAAGTTATTAAGAAAACTAAATAATCTGTTTACAAAATGTTAATCAAAAGTACTTTTTGCCGAAACATTTTGTGTTTATACTAAAGACATCAAATCAAGAGAACGACATAAGCTGTTGATTTGATAAAAAGATTGTCAGATCTTTTTAGACTTTTTCATTACTTTCTCCCCCTTCTTAAAAGCAAAAAACAAACCGTCCGATCTCCCAACGGACGGTTTGTTTTTTTATCTGTTTTTTTATAAAAGCTTATTTAACACTTCCGCAAGCTCCGAAACGTTTTGGTAACGCTTTGACATCTGCGCCATGATACATTTGTTAATTACTTTGCCGAGCTTACCTTTCGGTGTGTCAATCGTGGGGTGTACTCCGAGAAGCAGCTCGTTTAAAAGAACTCCCACGGCGTAAATATCGGTAACGGGACCCGATTGGTAAATTCCGAATTGCTCCGGTGCCGCATATCCGGCAGTACCTAAATTTTTGGTGTCCGCGTACTTGCTGTCGTCTGTAAGTCTTGCTATACCGAAGTCTATGATAACCGCTTCGCCCTGCTCGGTTATTATTATGTTTGATGGCTTTATGTCGCGGTGTATTATGCCGAGGGAGTGTATAAACACAAGCCCGTTGCAAATATCGAGCGCGTATTTTACGGCAAGCTCCCGTTTGAGCGTTCCGCCGTTCGCTTCCACGATATGTCTAAGCGTTGCGCCGCTTATGTATTCCTCAAGTACGGTTACGTCCTCGTCGTTTGAGCACACTTCGTATATCGTTGCGGTATTTTTATTGAGTTGTCCTCTGAGACGTCGCAGAACGTGATCGTTGCGGTTTTTTTGACTTATCTTAACAATTTGCTTTGCCGAATCATTTTTTTGATACAGATAAACACTCGACTGCACAGAATCCTTAAGTGTGCTTTTTAACGTGTATTCTGTTTTTAGGTATTCGTCTATATAATTGCTTAATTCGCTCACGTTAAATAACTCCGTTTCGGTATCAGTAATTATAGTCGATGTTAACTCCGTGTCGCGTAAAATCGTCAATATCCGATTGTGACATCGGATTGCCTTCCTGCAAATGTATGGCTCTGAGATTAGGCGGACGATATGATTTTTCCGTCATTCCCGCCCACACCGTTGCCCGTGCCGGAACATACAGCTCCTCGATATACGTGTTAAGGTTGAATTGTTTTATGATGTTGTAATAATATCCCTCCGGAATATCCGGCAGGCGGTATGCTTTATCATTCTTGGTTTGCGGATAATATGCAACAGAAACAGCCTTCGGATTGGCGGTTGTACTTTCCTGTCGGGAGAAAAGCACGTCTCCGTCTGTCCAGTATCTTGTTTCAAACGGCTTTCCGCCTTCCGCGATAACCTTTTTTAAATGGGTATTCGACGGCAAAATATTGAAGTCGAAGTAATGCGACGGGGTAGCATTTATGCGAAGCTCCTCAAGATAAAAGCAGTCATTTATAAAAACATACCACGTCTCGTAAGGGACGGTAAAGGACTTGTCTTTTTTTGCATAGGGATAAAAGTATAAGCCGTCTAAATCAGAGGAATACAATACTCCGTCCTTTGATGTCATATAAGCATATCTGCGGCTTGCGGTGTCGGCTTTTGACGGCTTCGATGTAGTTTCGATTGCCGCAAGCTTCGGGGTTCCTTCAAAAAGATAACACCAGGAATCATTATAGGAGTACAATGAATAGTCGGCTAAATAACGTCCGCATGACAATTCATACGGAAATGTGATTTTTGTAAGATTCGGCAGATTGTAAAAAACGGCCGGAGCGCAATTCGAAGAAGCCGGTAAATAGAATTGACGTTTGGAGAGGTCGTCGGCACCCTCAAATGTTATAGTCCGTATTACATCGTTGTTTTTAAACGCACCGCCTGCGATATATGTTACCGGAATGTCATGTATGAATGCGGGCACAAGCACATTTGCGCTGTGTCCCTCGTAACCGACTATTTTAATGTATGAGCCGTTTGCTGTGGCTATCGTCTCGTATTTCAGCCCCTCCGATGACGGCGGAGAATTATCTGTAATGTTCTCTTCGGTTTTGCTGCTCCCCGTATTGCTTCCGACGGTTCCCGAACCCGTATTTCCGGCCGAATAAACGGAGCCCTCGGCTTTGTCCTGCACCGCTTCGCCTTTGCTGCCGTTTTCGGCGTATGTATTGTCGGTGCCTTCGGCGTCGTCTTTGTTATGCGTAAAACTGCCGAAAAGCTTTCCGAAAAAGCCTTTTTCCTCTTGCGGTACTTCAACATATTCGTAAACATTGTCGCCGTTTTCATCGGTGACGGCTTCCCCGTTTTCGTCGGTAACGAGAACCGCCATGGTTTCGGGCTCACCCGAAGCGGCGGTGCGTATTTGTTTTCTTGTGAGTCCGGCAAGAATACCGCACAGCAGAAAGGTGCATACAAGAATCGCCGCCGCAAATATTTTTCGCCGCGCTTTTTTGTTGACGAGCGGTAAAGCATTTTCCGCTTTAGGCTTGCTTATATGCTTTTTGGTATGCTTGTGTGTCGGCTTTCCATCGTGATTGCCGTTTTTTGCGCCGCAGCTTTCCGGTGATGCCTCTGTGCCGAGTGCCGAGAAACAGTTAAGGCAGAAATTAGCCTCATCAGGCATTTCTTTCTGACAAAACGGACATCTTTTTGCCATTTTTTCCCCGTCCTTTAAAAAATGTTATTTTAAATCTTCTTCTCCCAATGATAGAAGCTTGTCCGAAACCTCGTATATGCTGAGTTTTCGGTTGATGCCGTGGATTATAATACTGTCGCGCTTTATCCGTGGGTAAAGCTGTGACCTTCCGCAAAATTTAAGGGCAGTTTGACACTCGTCAAGCGAAAGACCGAGTGCCAAGGCAAGACGAATTATCTTATCGCGCGACGGAATTTTTCTGCCGTTAATCACATCGTAAAAATACACGTAGCTGAAGTCCGATTTGTTGATAATATCGGTTTTTGTCATTCCCGATTTATTTATCAGTTCTTTCCAAAAATTACTCAAATCGATATTGATGAAAGAGTCTGAATTGCTTTGAATATAGTTTTCTATCGGAACCTTACCGTCGTTTAATTCCTCCATAAGGTCATTTGTGTTTTTTTCTGAGGCTTTTACCCCGGACGCCGTCATTTGAAATACCCCTTTCGTGCTGTTTTGCCGCAATAAAAATACTTTTTTAAATACAAAAGTAATTTAAAAAAGTATACAAACCGCAACAAATTGTCTATATATAAGATACTCAAAAAACAGCGGTTTGTCAATAGAAACGGCGATTTATCGCGCTTTTTGGCAGGAATACAAGTCGGAGGATGCAAAAAGAAATTTTGATTTTGTACTCAAACGGAGAATAGCTTTTGCACAAAACCACGTGTAAAATTTTAAATTGTGTTTTTTATTGCATAAAAACGGTTTTTGATACAATTTTTATGTTTGCAAGACGCACTTTTATTATATGAAAACAAAAGGGGTATTTTTTTGATTAACATTGCGATTTGTGACAGTAATGATTTACAGCGAGAGCATATTGCCGCGTTTGCGGATATAATTTTAAGCAAATGCTCGGTAGAGCATAAGATGTTTTCATTTGCGAACGGAAAAGAAATGTCGGATTTTGTTTTTACAAGGGGCAACGTCTGCGATATAGTTTTTCTCGGTATAGACTCCGACAGTGAAAACAGACTTGAGCTCTCTTTGAGGCTTACAGACGCTTTTCCCGATGCTCAGGTGATATTAGTTTCCGCATATGCGGAAAATGCGCGGAATATTTGTGCCGTGAAGTATGCTGATTTTCTTGTGGAACCGATAAATGCCGATGATTTGCAGCTTGTTCTCATACGTGCTTTGCAAAATGTCATTAAGGCGCAGCCCGCATACATCACGTTGAGTTATGACAATGCCGTTACGGTGCTGAACACAAATGAAATCAAATACTGCGAAAGCAACGGGCGAAAACTGATTTTTCACACTCTTTCCGGAACATATACGGCATATATTAAAATAAGCGAAGCGACCGATAAATTGCCGCCGAATTTCGTTCGACTGCACAAGAGTTTCGTTGTCAATTTTGATTATATTGCCGCGATATATCCGTATGCCGCAAGACTTCGTGACGGAACCGAAATTTCGATTCCTCAAAAAAAGTATAAGACCGTTAAGGAAATGTTTATTTCATATTCCGATGCCGGGTGAGCTGTTCAGCCGCCGCTGTAAAAAATTCTGTACATATTTTTTCTTTTTGTTTGCCAAATCGTTTTTCTGTGGTATACTACTGTTGTTTCCGCGTGGGCGCGAGGGTCATCGCTTCCGCTTGGTTTAAAGCTATAAAAAAAGAAGGCGAAAAGCGGCATATGAAAGAAAATAAAAAAGAACTGATAAAGCTGATTTCAAAAATAGCGGTGGCGTTGGCCGTGTTTGTTTTTGTGCTTATAAACTATAAAGAGCTTGTAAATATAGATGTACGTGAAATTGTTTCGGCGGCTCCGTCGCTCTTGCCGGCCGTATTGTCGGTTCTTGCGATATATTGTGTAAAGGGGCTTGTGCTTGTTATTCCGGCGTCACTCGTCTATATTTCGGTCGGTATGGCATTTTCACCTTTGACGGCGGTGCTTGTGAATATCGCCGGAATACTTGTTGAATTTACGGCGTCATACCTCTTCGGGCTTTTCCTCGGCGGCGATTATATAAATAAGATGATGCAAAAGCAAAAGTACGGTAAAAAGATACTTGAAATGCAGGAAAATAAAAAGGACGCGTCCGTTTTCCTTATGCGCTTTATAACCGTGTTTCCGCTTGATTTTGTAAGCTTGTTTCTCGGCAGCAGTAAGTATAATTTCGGAAAGTACATTTTGTTTTCGTTCCTGGGGCTTGCTCCGAGAGTAATATTGTTTACGATTCTCGGTGACAAAATATATGATTATATCCCGATGAAGCTCATAATGACCATATGCCTTTTTGCCATTCCGGTTGCGGTTATAGCGATAATAATTAAAGCCGCGGTTGACAAAAAGCGCAAAAAGAACGAAAGTAACGAAAATACGGCCGATAAAGCCGAGATGAAATGATATGATTTGACAAATTGCGCTTGCGGAAGTATAATATCCGAGATATAAAAAAAGCGTTGATGAGAAACAGTAGATAGTATTTGTCGCTTCAGAGAGCGGGCGGTCGGTGAAAGCCCTGCGGCGTTATTATCGAACCCGTCTTTGAGCTCCGCGCAGAACGCGGCGGGTGTCCCGTTACAGACAAATGAGAGCGGATTTTCCGAATACAGGTGGTACCGCAGGCTATTTTGTTAGTTTGTCCTGAATGAAGCTATGGCTTCGTTCGGGATTTATTTTTTGTTGAACCGGAGGATTATGTATGAAACTTGATAAGCTCGTAGGCGAGAGATTCAAAGAAAAGCCGTCCGACTGCGTTATTGACAGCCACGCGCTGATGCTGCGCGGCGGATATATGAAGGGCGTCGCTAACGGTATTTATTCGCAGTATACACCGCTTAACCGTATATGCCGTAAAATCGAGGATATACTTCGCGACGAGATGGATAAGGTAGGCGGCCAGGAGGTTAAATTCCCGGTAGTGCTTCCCGCAAGTCTTTGGGACGAATCGGGCAGATATGAGAGCGTCGGCAGCGAGCTAATGCGCTTTACCGACCGTAATAACGCTCGTCTTGTCCTCGGTATGACTCATGAGGAGGCGTCGGTGCAGCTTGTTCGCGAGTATGCAAATTCATATACCAAATACCCGTTCATGATATATCAGATTCAGACGAAGTTCCGCGACGAGGCAAGACCGCGCGCAGGGCTTATCCGCGTTCGTGAATTTACCATGAAGGACGCATATTCCTTCCATACTTCGCAGGAGGATCTTGAGGAATACTACGCTGAGGTCTACGAAGCATATAACCGCATTTTTGCACGTGCCGGTTTGCCGGAGGTAGTTGCCGTAAAGTCGGATTCCGGTATGATGGGCGGCAGCGTTTCACATGAATATATGCTCTTAACTCCGGTAGGCGAGGATACAATAGCATACTGCTCCGATTGTGATTACAGAGCGAACATGGAGGCAGCGGCGAGCATTACGGAAAACAAAAAGGACGGTGACGACGAGGAGCTGAAGCTTGTCGAAACACCGAACATCCATACAATAGAGGATATCTGCACCTTCCTCGGCACACCGCTTGAAAAGTCATGTAAGGCCGTTGTGTACCAGCAGAATTCTGATGACAAATTTGTTGTCGTATTTATAAGAGGCGATCTCGACGTAAACGAAACCAAGCTTACTAATTATCTTTGCGAAAATATCCACCCCGGAGTTATTACGGAGGAGTGCGGTCTTAAAGCCGGATTTATCGGTCCGTGTAATTTAAGCGGCGACTTCAGAGTTGTTTATGACAGCTCGCTTAAGGGCACAAACAACCTCTCGTGCGGCGCAAATAAAGAGGGTTATCACTATACAGGCCTTTGTATGGAGCGCGACGTTCCCGATGCCGAATATGTTGATGTAGCCAAAATAACCGCCGGCGGCATTTGCCCGAATTGCGGCAAGCATACCATAAAAATTTCACGCGGCATTGAGGTAGGAAACATATTTCAGCTCGGAACAAAATACACAAAGAGTATGAATATGACATACCTCGATAAGGACGGCAACGCGAAGTACCCCATAATGGGCTGCTACGGTATAGGCGTCGGCAGACTTGCTGCGTCGGTATGTGAAGCTCACCATGATGAATACGGTCCTATTTGGCCTATGTCAATAGCACCGTGGCAGGTTCATCTTTGCTGCCTTCGCTCCGACGATGAAAACGCCAAGAGCTTTGCCGATTCCCTTTACAAGGATTTGCAGAATGACGGAGTTGAGGTCATATATGACGACAGAAACGTGCGTCCGGGCGTAATGTTCTCCGATGCCGACTTGCTCGGTGTTCCCGTAAGAGTAATAGTGAGCCCCAGAAATATGGCCGAAAATGTCTGCGAGGTTGTTACAAGAGACAAATCCGTCAGCAAGAAGGTTCCGGTTTCCGAGGTTAAGGAAACGGTTGAGCAGATGGTTCGCGATATGCTCAAAAAATATATTGTCACCCAAGACTGATTTTTTGGTTGACAATCAAAACGGTTAATGTTATACTCCTTTAAGTTTCAGCTTAAAGGAGTATTTTTATGGCGGAAAAGGAAATTAAAGCTAAAAGAAGCAACAGGCAAAAAACGCTTGATATGGTATACATAGCGATATTTGCCGTAATAATTGCCGTTTGTTCGTGGATCTCGGTGCCCATGGTAGTGCCGTTTACGCTTCAGACCTTCGGTGTTTTCTGCGCCGTCGGCTTGCTCGGTGGTAAAAGGGGAACCTTGTCCGTTCTCATATATGTATTACTCGGAGCTGTCGGAGTTCCGGTATTCGCGGGATTTTCAAGCGGCATAGGCACGCTGTTCGGTGTGACCGGCGGATATATAATGGGATTTATATTCACCTCACTTATCTATTGGCTCATAACGGCGATTTTCGGGAAAAAGCTTTGGGCGATAATCCTCGGAATGGTTCTCGGACTTTTGGCTTGCTACGCCTTCGGTACGATTTGGTTTATGGTCGTTTATGCGCAAAAAGCGGCACCGATAGGACTTGCGGCCGCCCTTATGAAATGTGTTGTTCCGTTTTTGATACCGGACGCGCTTAAAATCGCCCTCGCCGTAGTTATAACAAAGACGGTGCCGAAATATGTCAAAATTTTTGATTAGACCGCATCACCTTTTGTGTATGCGCTATTTTCAAGGCTGCGGCTATTCGGATGAATTCACCGAAAATATGCGGTATGTAATATCAAATCTGAAAAACGGCAGCGAGGTTCTTTTGACTCGCGGCTGTGATGACATCTGCCGCAAATGCCCCAATAACAGAAAAAATACGTGTTGCGACGGTGAAAAGGTTAAAAGCTACGACAGTGCTGTAATAAGCTTGTGCAATCTCGATTTTGACAAGGTGTATGAGTACGGCTGTCTTTATTCGGTTGTCGAAAATAATATCATAAAAAAAGATATGCTCCGCTTTGTATGCGGCGACTGCCAATGGTTTCATATATGCGGCAGAGCACGGGTGTGACAAAAACTTCGATTGAACATTAAAAAGCTGCTGTAAAGGCTTATTCTTTACAGCAGCTTTTTGCGTTTTGCACGGCGTATTTTTATTTTTTAACGGTAAAGTACATAGGACTTGTAAATCCTATCATATACCTTTGACCGTTTATCTTTCCCCAAAGCTCGGCTATGTACCAGCCTGGCTCACAGTTTAAGGTAAAGGACAGAGCGTCGCCGCCGTATTTTGACTCGAACACGGTCTGGCGTCCGTTTCTTATTAACCTTACCGATTCTAAGGTGATGTTGAATTTCTCCCAATGCTCTTTTCGTGTATTCGGAAAAACTTCTATTTTAATTTTTGCTTTGCCCTCCTCCAATACATCGCCTACATTATATTCAGCTTCGCTTCGCTGTGCCGTGAGTGCTATCAAAGGACCCATGGTAATTGACGTTCTTCCGTTTTGCACGGCTTTTTTTATTTCCGCACCGGTGAGCATTTCGCTTTCGGTGCCTATGTAAGTGCAGCCGTATGGCTCCGTTTCGTCGGATTTCTTGTGCCAGTCTTTGCCGTAGGTTGCGGCAAGGTGATACCCCTTGTCAAGAAGCCCCGTCCAAAGCGAAAAGGCGCGCTCGTTTGCCGATTTTGACGGCGGAAACGGCTTTGACCATACCTCGATATAGTCCACATTTTCCCATTTTTTTACGTGATAGTCCCAAAAGCAGCCGGTGCACATCGGGCTTCCGAGCTCATACGGGTGTGCTATGCCTACCATACCGCCGCGCTTTTTGACCTCGGCGATTTTTTCGTCTATGTTGTCGGGAACGGCGTCGCGCCAGTCCACAAATTCCTTGCAGTCGGTGACAAGCATATGACCGAAAAAGGTAGTCCATTCTATTCCCTTCAGAACGGAAACGTATTTCTTTTCTCTTTCCTCGGTAATTTCGTCCCAGCCCGAAACGGTGTTGTGGTCTGTAAGGGCTATACCCGAAAGCCCGTATTCCTTAGCTGTTTGCATAAGCGACTCCACGGTGAATTTGCCGTCGCTGTGCAGGGTGTGACAGTGCATTTCGCACGGAAACCATTTAAGCATTGCTTTTCACCTCGCCGAAAACTTTTATATCAAACGTACATTCGTCGGTAACAAGCGCGTGTACGTTTATTGTTATTCTGTAAAGGCCGCTCGGAAGCCTCGTTTTTATAAATCCGCGAGAGCTTTCCGTTTCCGAAATAATGTGCGTTTGGCGGCTGTCCTGCCTGTGAGCGCAACCGATATAGCCGTCCGGGCTGTCAAGCGATACCGTGAGCAGATTTTTAACCGGCAGGTATTCGTACCAAGGCTTATATCCCTTTCTGTACGGCTCCGGAGCATACTTTTCAAATCCGTCGTCTATGTATTTGTGCGCCTTTTCTTCATCGTCGAGGTTTTTCGGCGAATACGAAAATTCAATTTCCATTTTTTCAAGCTCCTCCGCAACATAAAATTGCAGCGGAACGTTGGTTTTTGTGTCATTGGGCGTCAGCGTTTTCGTCTCTTCAAATATCAGACTCATCTTTTCCCTCCGTATTGGTGTTAATGACCTTTTCGGCAAGAGCCTCGGTCAAAAAGTCAAATATGATTATGCCGAACGGTTTATCGGGCAGAGAATATTCCGAAAACATTTTGTTTATATATTCGGCATTTTCTCTCGGGTTGCCTCTTGTGCTCAAAAAGTTTAATGCCATAATATTTTTGTGCGGTCGGTAATCGCCGAGCATGGTTGTGACGGCAGATTGCCATTTTTCCTCTTTTTTTAGGGCGTATCGGTCCTGTATTATTGCCTTTTCGTTTTTTTCGTTCCCGAACCAACACGGCAGCGGCAGGGGATTGTCCGTCCCTTTCTGATCCTCCCAATACGAAAAATCAAGTCCGTTGTCAACAGAGGAGAGGTCGTTTGTGCCGAGCATACAACGCCTCATAAGCACTATTTTGCCGCGAACCGCTCCGAGCTTCGGTATCTTGTTTTCCGTGTACCAAAGGTCTTTTTGCGAATCTATGTATCGGCTTCTGAAGCTTTTGTAAAAATCCTTTACGTTAACGCCGGAATCCATTTTTATGCTCACGATAACGGTTTCGGTCGGGTTTTCCTTTAAAAACTCGGCTGTGTCGCAAAGTATGTCGTCAAAGAGAAGCGTTCCGCTTGACAGCTCTTTTCCTTTGCGGCATCTTATAAAAAAATGTACCGCTTTGAATTTGTTGTGACTCAATATAAGCCGTATATCGAGGAACCTCGCTCCGGACAACAGCTGATTTTTTACGGACATATCCTGGCAGCAAAATATCCGAGGCGTCGGAGCGGTTGTGAATCTTGCCGCGCTGTCGTGAGTTCCGGGAATACTTATCATTGACAGCGGTGTTTCGTCGGGAATGTTTTTCATCCATTTTTCGGTGCGCATAAAATCACCTCTTTCTATGCTATTGTATACCATAAATTGCCGGAGTGCAACTAAAGGCTTAATATAGTCATCTTCAGCATTACAGTCAACAAACATATAGACTTTTAAGCGCTTTTGTGCTATTATTTTACCTGTTAAAAAGTATGAAAAGGGGTGCTTCTCGTGGCGAAAGCAAAGAAAAAGGGTTTAAAAATATTCTGTATTGTTCTTTCGGTGATTCTTGTTTTTATAATTGCGGTTGCGGCAATAGAGTTTTGGTATTATCCGAAATATAAGAAAACCGAAAAACAGCCGTTTGATATATCCTCAAAGGCGGAGACGGACGAGATAACCGTTATGAGTGCCAATGTGCGCTGCATCAGCCCCACCGATATAGGCAAAAAGAGCTGGTGTTACCGCGCGGGTCTCATAATTGAAAACGTGGCCTCGGTTATGCCGGATGTTATAGGCTTTCAAGAGGTTACAAAGATCCATTACGCATATTTGCAAGATACGCTTAAAGGATATGACAGCGTTATAGAGTATCGAGATAATACATATCTCTCGGAGGGCTGCCCCATATTTTACAGCACTGAAAAATTCGAGCTTGAGGATAAAGGCTCGTTTTGGCTTTCCGAAACGCCCGAGGTTATGAGTAAGGATTGGGGCGCAGCGTGTTACAGAGTTTGCAGCTATGTTATACTTAAAGAAAAACAGACAGGTAAAGATTTTGTTGTGTTTAACACTCACCTCGACCATATCAGCGACGAGGCGCGCATAAACGGAATTCGCGTTGTGCTTGACAAAATTGCGCAGTTCGGAGGCAAGCCGTCGATAATTATGGGCGATTTTAATGCTAAAGAGAACAGCGAAACATATAAAATGGCAACCGAAAACTTTAACGACGCCAAGTACCTTACGGATAACCCCGACAACTCCTGTACATATCAGAATTTCGGCAAGGCACTTGACAGAAGTTGTATAGACTATTTTATGGTTTCAAAGACGGGTGTTACGGCGCAGAGCTTTGAGATTGTGAAAAACACATATGACGGAGTATATCCGAGCGACCATTTCCCGATTGCCGTTACACTTACGCTTACAGACTGATACCGTATTTAATGAAAGGATAAAAAAGATGACCGGAAAAACGCTTGCAAGAGAATATCTTTGCTCCGTGGTTCGTTCGGCTCTGCTCTCGGAGCCACTGTCCGATATACCCGAGGGCACCGATAAGGTTTTCCTCGTGAAGCTCGCATATCGCAACAGCGTTCAGGTCATACTCTACCTTGCTTTTAAAGATAAGCCGGGGGCTTTGCCGCAGGAATATATGTTAAAGCTTGAGCGTTCATATAAGGCGGCGATTCTCCGTGAGAGCGCACAGCAAAACGAGCTTAATTTCATAAGAAAAGCTTTTGCTGAAAACAATATAGATTTTATGTGCCTCAAGGGAGCACACCTCAAAGCACTTTATCCTGTGCCGGAAATGCGCTTTATGGTGGATATGGACATTCTTGTCAAAAAAGAGGACGTTTTGCGCGCGGAAAAGCTGTTGACGGAACGCGGCTTTTCTCGCGAAATGAACAACGGTAAGGATATAGTCCTTATAAATCCGCCGTTTTTAACCGTTGAGCTTCACAATATGCTCTTTATTGAGAGCGACAGTCGGCACGACTATTTTACCGACGTTTGGAAACGAGCCGTAAAATGCGGCGAGCACGAATATAAAATGACCGACAATGACCTTTATATATATGTTATGGCACACCTGGCGGAGCATTACAAGGACGGCGGAGCGTGCTTCAGACCGACTATGGATATTTTTATGCTTAACCGCCTTAAAAGCGAAGAACTTGATTTTACGTATATAGGCGGCGAGCTTGAAAAAATCGGACTTGCGCGCTTTGCGGAAAACATAAAAAAAGTCGGCGACATTTGGTTCGGCGATGCAAAGGACGACAAAGCTCTGTTCGTAATGCAGCAGTATATAGTTTTGGGTCCGCCAATACAAAATGCCGGCGCAGTAGCCGAAAATATGGAAAGCTCGCGCTTTTCGGCGTTTATGCGAATGGCGTTTCCGCCGCTTAAGGTTATGGTGAAAAACTATCCCGTGCTTAAAAGACTGCCGTTTTTGCTGCCGTTTTGTTGGCTCGTCAGACTCGTTAAAAAGGGCGGCAGGGCAAAGAATAAGTCAAAAGAGCTTGAGGCGTTGACGGATAAGAATAAGAAGCTGATGAATGATATTTTTAAATCCTCGGGTCTGTAATACCGAATTCGGAGAGGCGGAAAATGAAAAACAAACAAAAAGTAAGCAGCGATAAATTTACCATGATGACGCAAATGCCGGTAAATAAGCTGATATGCAAAATGGCCGTTCCTACAATAATAACAATGCTGGTGTCTGCCGTATATAATATGGCGGACACATATTTTGTCGGGAAAATAGGCACCAGCGCAACCGGTGCGGTTGGCGTCGTCTTTTCTTTTATGGCGATAATCCAGGCGTGCGGATTTTTCTTCGGCCACGGATCGGGAAACTATATGTCACGCAAGCTCGGCGAGCAAAAGACAGAAGAGGCGTCCATAATGGCGTCAACGGGATTTTTTTCGTCGTTTGCCGTGGGAGTTATAATAGGCGTTTTGGGGCTGATATTCATTTCGCCCCTGTCAAAGCTGCTCGGTTCAACCGATACCATTTTGCCGTACACAAAGCAGTATCTTTTTTACATTCTCTGTGGAACGCCGTTTATGATGAGCTCGCTTGTGCTTAATAATCAGCTTCGCTTTCAGGGCAGCGCGGTAAACGGGATGATAGGCGTTACGGCGGGCGGAGTGCTCAATATTTTGCTTGACCCTATATTTATATTTGTATTTAAAATGGGAGTCGGCGGAGCGGGCTGTGCCACGATGCTGAGCCAGGCAATAGGCTTTGTGATATTGCTCATAGGCTGTACCAAAAAAGGAAATATCCGCATATCGTTTAAAAACTTCCGATTTAAAAAGCAGCTCTATAAAGAAATCTTCCGCGGCGGAATTCCGTCCCTTGCGAGGCAGGGTCTCGCGTCGCTTGCCATGGTGGCAATGAACCGTCTTGCAGGCGGTTACGGGGACGCCGCGATAGCCGCTATGTCCATTGTTTCAAAGATAATGAATTTTTTCGGAGCCGCCGTAATAGGCTTCGGTCAAGGCTTCCAGCCCGTATGCGGCTTTAATTACGGTGCGAAGAAATACGACAGAGTAAAAAAGGCGTTTTGGTTCTCCGTCAAGGTGACCACCGTATTTATGACCGTGGTTGCCGTTTTCGGCTTTATTCTGTCACCGTATGTTATAGCTTTATTCAGACGCGATGACACCGATGTAATTGCAATCGGTTCGTTTGCATTCAGGGCACAGTGCATATCTCTTCCGCTTTCGGGATTTATAGTTATGGCGAATATGTATCTTCAGACCATAGGCAGGGCAAAGGCAGCCACCTTAACAGCTATGTCGAGGCAGTTTTTATTTTTTGTTCCGGCGCTGTTCTTGCTTGTGCACTTTTTCGGCCTTACGGGAGTCGAGATAAGTCAAGCAGCAGCAGACGTGGCTGCATTCCTGTTTTCAATGCCGATTTGTCTCAAGGTTTTAAATATAATGATGACCGAGGAGAATAAAATACAATAGCTTGTGTTGCCGAATGGCATATTGACTTTATCCGCGTAATATGTAATAAATACATATTACGGAGTCGATGACTTATGAGGGAAACCCTTCCGACCGATGCTCTGCCGAAGCTCGGAAATGATGTCTTTTATGATATACGTGTGTTATCCGCAAAAGTGAATTCCTTGTTTATAACCGCGAAAGACTCGCCCGAAAAAGCCGAAGAGCTTTACCTGTATGTGCTTACAACGGTATGCGTCTACGTCGAAAATTATCTTGCAAGCCATTTTTCCGGGCTGAATTCGGAATATTTTGAACGCTTCTGCTATTCTAATATCTACGGAGCGGAACACAGATTTACCTCTTTAAAAAATCTTGCGGAATTGTCGGCGTATGCATTAAATTCCGTGCCGCAAAATATGTGTGATAAAAATGCCGATATAGCTTCGGCGGCAAACAGACTTTTTAATGTTTGCCGTGCTTCGGTAAAGGCAGCGTCTGCTCCGGTAAAATATCGAGACGGTAAAAAATACAGAGTTTTTAAGCCGTCAAAACGCGAACGACTGTTGCTTTGGGAGCTCTGCGGAGGAAACCCGGAAGAAACGGCTGAAAAGGAATTAAGCATTACATATATTGCAAGAAAAAACCAATCCGCCGCGTCGCCGAAAAAATATATACGCCTTTCGGCTTGGTTGTTTTATACTTCGATTTTTTCATTGCTGCTTGTAAATTTAAGCGGAGCATTCATATTGCTTACGGTATTTTCTTTTCTTATGAGCATTATGCTTGCCGCTTTGTATGCGGTAAAGTCGCTCTCCTCTCATCGTAAGGAGCGCAATTACCGCGAAAAAAATATACGTTGAAAAAACATATTTTTGTCTTGTCTCGGATTGCTTTCTAATGCGGGGCGGGACTGTTTATATAGGACAGAAAGGATACGGAAAATGAAAAAAAGAATTATTGCGTTATTAAGTGCCGTTTTGGCGGTGATATTATTGCTTTTCACTTCGGCGTTTGCCTCATCTGCGGCAGATGACGGGCTTAAAAATGTTGGCGGCAAATGGATTTATGTAAAAGACGGTGTAAAGGATACCTCGTTTACAAGTCTTGTGAAGTACTACGGCACATGGTACTATGTCGAAAACGGTGAGCTTAACTGGAGCTTTACCGGTCTTACCGATTACTACGGCACAAAGTATTATGTGGAAAACGGTGTGCTCAATTGGGACTATACGGGACTTGCACTATTAGGCAGCGACGAGTGGTATTATGCCGAAAACGGAGCGGTTAAAAACGACTATACGGGGCTTACATATTTTTGCGGCAGATGGTTTTATGTCGAAAAAAGCGCCCTAAATTGGAATTATACGGGGCTTACAAATTATTACGGCACATGGTACTATGTCGAAAACAGTATCCTGAATTGGAACTTTACGGGACTTACCGATTATTACGGCACGAAGTATTATGTGGAAAACGGCGTTCTCAATTGGAATTATACGGGACTTGCGCTCTTAGGCAGCGACGAGTGGTATTATGCCGAAAACGGAGCGGTTAAAAACGATTATACGGGGCTTACATATTTTTGCGGCAGATGGTTTTACGTCGAAAAAAGCGCCCTTAATTGGAATTATACAGGGCTCACAAATTATTACGGCACATGGTACTATGTCGAAAACGGTGAGCTTAACTGGAACTTTACCGGTCTTACCGATTATTACGGCACGAAGTATTATGTGGAAAACGGTGTGCTCAATTGGGATTATACGGGACTTGCACTATTAGGCAGCGACGAGTGGTATTATGTCGAAAACGGAGCGGTTAAAAACGACTATACAGGTCTTACAAATTACTACGGCACATGGTACTATGTGGAAAAGAGCGTTTTAAATTGGAGCTATACGGGGCTTACAAAATACTATGATACTTGGTACTACGTAGAAAACGGCGTTTTAAATTGGGATTTCAGCGGAGCGGTTTTATATGGCAAAACACTCTACTATATAAACGGCGGCAGGATAACATGGGATTATAACGGTACGGCGGATTACAACGGCGTCAAATATATTTTTGTCGGGAGCATTGCTCAAACCGGAATATATAAGTCTAAGTACACCGACTATAATCTCGTTTACGCCGACGGTAAAACGGGCTGGTATGATTACGGTGACAATACATATTATATAGGAAGTGACGGCAGACCGTTGTGCGGAAACCAATATATAGACGGCAAAAGATATTTCTTTAATGCAAACGGTGCAAAGGCATCGCTTTTCGGAGCGGATTTTTCAAAGCATCAGGGAACAATAGATTGGGCAAGTGTTAAGCAGTCGGGTGTGGAATTTGTAATTCTCAGAGCAGCGGTGCGCGGCTATGGTTCTTCGGGCAATTTGATGACGGATTCTCAAATAGCGGCAAACATTGAAGGAGCATTGTCTCAGAATATCGACGTCGGAATTTATGTGTTCAGCCAGGCTGTTACGACCGAAGAAGCTGTGGAGGAAGCGGAAAGAGCGCTTGATATAATTAAGGGTTACGATATTAAATTGCCCATATATTTCGATTCCGAGTATTCGGGAGCTCCAAACCGCACGGGCAGAGCGGACGGACTTACAAAAGCGGAGCGTACTTCTTTGGCGATAGCTTTTTGCGAAACAGTCAGAAATGCAGGCTATAAGCCAGGCGTATATGCGAGCAAATCATTCTTCTATAATAATCTTGGTTATGCCGCTTTTCAAAGCAGAGGATACGAAATTTGGCTTGCGCATTATATTTCGTCCGTGACGGATTTCAAATATCCTTATAATATATGGCAGTATACAAGCAAGGGAAGCATAGGCGGCGTCCAAAGCGAATATGCCGACCTCGACATAGCTTACTACGATTACGCGAATGACAGCGATATGTCGGAGAGAGGAAAAAATGTTATGGTAACGGCATCGTCCGACGATTTCCTGTCGTTTGTTAACACCGAGGAAAAGATAACACGTTACATAAAAACGGGGCTTGCCTCGGATAAGGAGGAGGCGTTAAGAGCCGCTTCGCTCGTAACAAATCAAAACGCTTCAAAAGCCCTTGTTGACGCAATAAATAAATTGAGCTGAATTAAACATAATTAAATACTGACGTGGCATAGATTTTAATGTTTTTTATCTGTGCCGCGTCATATTTTTACTAAACAATTATTTTGCCGATTGTCAATTAACAAAAGTGAATTTCGGTTCACTTTTTAATACAAAATTCATTTTGCGCCAAAACAGGTGTTTTTTACGCCGGTTTTAGCTGTTTTTTGAATTTTGCACTTGCATTTATTGCATAAATGCAATATATTTATTTATGTATTTTATTTGGGAGGTTTATTATATGAAAGAAGAAAACAGAAGGTATGCCGAGGAAGCGTTCGAAATAGTCGAGCACGCTGCCAAAAAAATCGGCTCACGTCTGCCCGGCTCCGACGGCGAAAAAGAGTACGCGGCTTATATGGGAGATAAGCTCAGAAGTATCGGTATTGAGCCTGTACGTGAGGAATTTGCCGTATCTCCGAGAGCGTCGATAGGCGGCATTCCGTATGCAGGTTATCTCGGACTTATTATGAGCGCTCTTGTTTATGTGGCTCTGCATTTGAGCGCGGTTTGGTACGGTATGGCGCTTGCTTCGGTTGTATGCTGGGTTTGGCTTATTTTAAGCGTTTTTCTTTATAAGACATGGTTCGATATGTTCTTTAAGCAGGAAATATCACAGAACACTTACGGTGAGCTTTTACCGCCCGACGGAAAATACGACTACACCATAATTCTTTCGGGACACACGGATACAAGTTGGTGCTGGAGACATTCCGCTTACGCTTCAAAGTTTAAAAAGACAAAGCCTGCCATGGGCCTTGTTGCAACCTTCGCCAAGGTTGGCTTCGGCGTTATATGCTTCCTTTTCCTCACTGCCGTTTCAATAGCCATGACCGTTATTTCAAGCGGGGTGTATTTCGGTGAGGTTTGGGCTTTAAAGATCGCCAATTCCGCCTCCTTTGCCAACTTCCTTTTTGCTATGCACTTCCTTCCCGTTGTTACGGCAATAGGCTGTATGTTTGTAGTTATGTGGGCTGACCCGAATCCGCGCAACGCTTCAAGAGGCGCTATGGATAACGCCACCGGTTGTGCTCTCAGCTTTGCCGTTACAAAATACTTCCATGATCATCCCGAAAAGATGCCGAAGAACTGCCGCATAATTGACTTCAACTGCGGCTCCGAGGAAGCGGGACTTCGCGGTTCTATCGCATTTACCCGTGAGCATAAGGGAGAGCCGATACTTGAAAACACATGGAACATCAATATCGACTCCGTTGCCGATAAAGATTTCTTTGAAGTTGTTATTAAGGATGATTGGCAGTTCTGCCGCTTTGATACCGACCTTGAAAAAATGTTTAAGGATACCTTTAACGAGCTCGGTATAGTCAGCAAGACAAACGGCTGCATACATAACCCCGTAGGCGGATGCGACAGCACTCCTATGACAAAGGCAGGTATGAAATCGGTTACCTTTGCGGCTCAGGATCCCACTCTTACCTATTATTATCACACCTGGCACGATATGCCCGAACGTTTTGAGCTCGAAACCGTCGGTGACGGCTTTGATGTTATTCTCGGAGTTATCGATAAAATAGATAAGTTCCAGCAGGCAAACGGTTTTAACGGACCTCAGAAATAATTAAGCTTTTTATGTCCCCGAAGCATTGGCTCAGCCTTGTCTTCGGGGATTATTTTTTGCCGGAGCGTTAAAACCTTTTTATTGATTTTTGACCGTAACGTGATATACTAATATATACTATTTTTTGAAAGAAGAGATAAAGATGTTAACACTCGACAAAGTCTATCACGCTTCATTTGTTTTAAAAAACATAATTCGTAAAACGGATATGATTTTGGCGCCGAACATAAATCCCGAAAGTGAAATACATCTCAAGACCGAAAATTTACAGGTTACAGGTTCGTTTAAGGTCAGAGGTGCCGCATATAAAATATCACAGCTCTCTGAAGAGGAAAAGGCACGCGGCGTAATTGCCTGCTCGGCAGGTAACCACGCGCAGGGCGTTGCTTTGGCAGCTACCAAAAACGGTATTAAATCACTTATCTGCCTGCCGGACGGTGCTCCCATATCAAAGGTTGAGGCGACCAGAAAATACGGCGCGGATATTTGTCTTGTAGAGGGCGTTTATGACGACGCATATAATAAAGCTCTTGAGCTTAAAGATGAAAAGGGCTATACGTTTATTCATCCGTTTAACGATGAGGACGTTATAGCAGGTCAGGGTACCATAGGACTTGAAATACTCGATCAGATACCCGACGTTGACGTTGTTATTGTTCCCATAGGCGGCGGCGGACTTATTTCCGGCGTTGCTTTTGCGATAAAAGAGCTCAATCCAAATGTTAAGGTATACGGCGTTCAGGCTTCCGGTGCTCCGAGTATGCTAAAATCGATTGATGACGGTAAAATCGAAAAGCTTGATTCCGTTTCAACCATAGCCGACGGTATAGCCGTTAAAGAGCCGGGTGACATCACCTTCGCTATGTGTCAAAAATATGTTGACGGTATTGTAACAGTTTCCGATGACGAAATAGCCGCGGCAATACTTGCACTTATCGAGCAGCAAAAGCTCATTACCGAGGGCGCAGGTGCCGTTTCGGTTGCAGCGGCTATGTTTAACAAAGTAGATGTCAGGGGCAAAAAGGTTTGCTGCCTCCTTTCGGGCGGTAATATCGACGTTACCATTTTGTCAAGAGTTATTAAGCGCGGACTTTTGAAATCGGGCAGAACATATTCTCTTACAATCGAGCTTCTTGACAAGCCCGGTCAGTTAAAGGGCGTTGCCGACATCATTGCAAAAGAGGGCGGCAATGTTATTTCAATTCATCACGAGCGTGCGTCCGAGGGCTCCGATATTAACGGCTGTTATCTTCGCATTGTTCTCGAAACCAAAAACTTTGACCATATAGCTCAGATAAAGAAGGCGCTGACCGACGCCGGATTTATCATTAAGTCATATTAAGGAGGAAAAACAAATGATAAAAACACTTCACACTTCATCGGCACCTGCCGCAATAGGACCGTATTCACAGGGCAAAATCGTTGACGGATTTCTCTTTGCTTCGGGGCAGATAGCAATAAACCCTGCAAACGGCAACATAGAAGATGATACAATTGAGGGTCAGACCAAAAGAGTTTGCGAAAATATCGCTGCGATTTTGAAAGAGGCGGGAGCTGATTTTGACAGCGTAATTAAGACAACCTGCTTCCTTAAAAACATATCCGATTTCGGTGCGTTTAACGAAATTTACGGTGAGTATTTTTCATCAAAACCGGCACGTTCATGCGTCGGTGTCGGTGACCTTCCTAAAAACGCTCTTGTGGAAGTTGAGATTATAGCAAAGGTATAATCAGGCTTTGTAAAACCTCATTTTTGTTATTTCCATTTTAAAAGACAGGCCGTAATTCGGCTGAGTGTTCATATGGCACTTGCCTGAAAATAACATTTGCACAGCAGTGCGCCAGGCCCCCTCGGAGATGCGTCGGCATTATCCGAGGGGGTTCGTTTTTTCCGCCTTAAATTCACGGCAACTGCCCGTTTTTGTTGAAACAGCGTGCCCGCAACCGATTTTTTCCCCCTTGTAAACCGAATTGAAAACTAAAATGTATAGCGCAACCGCACTCTTTTCTGTATTATTTTGGCAACGGAAGCGAAAACCAACGCATCTAAAAAAGCCAAAAACCGATTAACATAAAAGGAGCGCACAACCATGAAAAAAACAAATACAATCCACTTCGGAATACAGAGAAAGATAGTTTCAAATATGACCACAGAAAGCTGGGAGACAATTCCTCACGTAACATATATGTATGAGCCCGACGTTACAAAGCTTATGCACGAGTATAAAAAATTAAATCTCGATCGTAACCGCGACAGCAAAATAACGCTCAATACCGTAATAATGAAAATCATTACCGAAGGACTTAAAGCAGCACCCGTTATGAATTCTCATATCGAGTTTAACCGCAAGCTTGTACGCGGCAGAGTCGACACATTTGAAGATATAAATATCTCTATGCCGATGATTCTTCCGAGCGGTGAAATGATGACCGTAAATCTTCGCGGTTTTGAAAGTAAAAATCTCGACGAAATGACCGACGCCGTAAATGACGTTGCAAGAAGAGCCGAGAATACCGACCTTAATGAGGCTATGTTTGACGTTTCATTGGATAACACCCTTACTGCTCTCAAAAAGGGAAAATTTATGCAGGCTGTATATCGTCTTATCGGGTCTAAAACAGGTAAGCATAAGGTCAAAACCTTAAAGGGCGATGCAAAAAAAGAGTATGAGGCAATTCCCGATACCGAACGCCTTACAAAGCGTGACATAGAGCAGGGAACCACCACCATTTCAAATCTCGGCTCGCTTTACCGCGAACAGTCCGGCGCCGCCGCCTTACTTGAAATAATACCGCCGCAGGTTACGGCGTTCGGCGTAGGTGCCGTTCAGGATAAGCCTATGGTTATAACAGACAGCTTCGGCAATAAGAGCATTGAAGCGCGCAAGGTACTCCCTATATGTATAGCATTTGACCACCGCGCACTCGATTTCGGCGATATTGTTCCGTTCCTTAAGAGGCTTGACGATATATTCGAAAATCCGAAGGTTATACACACCTGGAAAAGCAGCGATAAAAACAATAAGGTCGTTCGCCTCGACGCCTGATTTTTAACTTTGCTCCCAAATAAACCGGTCCGAAACGGCTCAGCCGCGGAGGATCGGTTTTTTTGTCACTTTTGATGTCTCGTCCGAATAATATGATATCGAAAGGCTGCACAAATAAATTATAAGGAGTAATATCTGTTGAATGAATTTTTGGATTTCTATGAAAAATCTCTCAAGGCCGAAAACGCAGACAATTGTTGTCCCATGAAAACGGCAAGCGAGTATCTCGGCGTATCGCCTTTTCCGGAAAATACGGTAACGACAATGGCTTATGTTCCGTTTCAGACCGATACGACAATGTACGATGTTGAAACCGGGTATAAAAACGGTACTGTGTTTTCAGACCTTAACAAGCCGTTTTTAGGGGGAAGATGTATATGAATATGAGAAAGGCTATGCTGTTAAAGCTCGGCTCTCTTCAGTTCTCGCTTTGGGAGCTGCATCTTTATCTCGATACGCATCCCATGGATGCTGCGGCCGAAGCACGTTATATGGGATACAAAAAAGCCTACGATGAAATCAGAGCTGAATTTACAAAGAAATACGGCCCGCTGAATCCCTCGGAGGGCAACGGTGAAAAATGGTTGAAATCGCCGTGGCCTTGGGAAAAACAAGAGGAGTGTGTTAAATAATGTTTTCGTATGAAAAAATGCTGCAATATCCGGTAAATATAAAAAATCCGAATCCCAAATACGCTCAGATAGTATTAGAGCAATACGGCGGACCCGACGGTGAGCTCGGTGCTTCGCTTCGCTACCTCTCTCAGCGTTTTTCGATGCCGTATCCGGAGCTTAAAGGTCTTCTCACCGACATCGGTACAGAAGCCCCTGAAATGTTCCTTTCAGGGGCTAACGCTTTTTTTGATGCTTTTGCAACCGTATAGCTCCATTTCATAGGAAGCAAATTCAGATATACATCAATGTTGTCCTTATCATTGACAACCATCTTATCTAAAATGTGCTTATAAAACTCGTCATCGTATTCTACGCCGCAGACAATTTCGTTGATAGCATCTCTGATTTCCTGCACAAGCTCCTGCTGCTGCCTAATCATAGCCTGCTGTTTGTCGATACTGTCGATAACCGATTGCAGCTCGGCAATTTCAGCATCGCACTTAGACCGTGCCGCCGAAAATTCATCTTTGCTTATATCCCCAGACATATAAATGTCAATCAGCTTTGTACGCTTATCTTCGATAGTTGCAATCTGGGTTTTCAGTTTTTCAACATCTGTGCCTGTCGTATCCATAGCGATGATGGACTCTATAATAGAAGTAAGATTTTTCGTGATTTTCGTCTGTCTGAGCTTTAATTCCTTTGTTACAAGGAACATAATATGTGTCGCATCTTCATTGCGTATGCTTGCTCCCGTGCAGCCGATTTGATTTCCCGCTTTGTCAGTATGGGGACTTCCGTGCTTTGCCGCTTCCTGACACCGCCACGCCTTATATTTGCTGCCGTCTTTTCTGGTTTTATATCTTGCCACATAGCTTGCGCCGCAATGCCCGCATTTGATTTTACCCGAAAACGGATAGCGGTTGCTGTGCTTCGCCTTGCCCTCTTGTGAAAGGGAACGCTCATCTAAAATACGGTTTGCTTCTTCAAACAACTCACGGGATACAATCGGCTCGTGATGGTCTTTAATAATCACAAATTCCTCCTGACCTCGATTGTATTTCTTTTCGTGAGAGAGAAAATCTGGCGTATAGGTTTTTTTCTGCACCAAGTCGCCGCAGTATTTTTCGTTGCGGATAACACGGAGAATAACGGTATTCTGCCATTCCTTAACACGCATAGGCTCGATGCCTTCCTCCCGCAGTTCACGGGCGATAACATGAGTGCCTTTTCCTTCGTTCACAAACTTATGGAAGATAAGGCGTACAATCTTTGCGCCTTCCTCATTGATAGTCATTTTTCCGTCTTTTACATCATAGCCAAGCATACTGCGTCCAAACACAACGCCTTGCTCCATCTGGCGCTTTTGTCCCCATTTGACACGCTCGGAAGTCTTGCGGCTTTCCTCCTGTGCTATCGAGGACATTATGGCAAGGCGAAGCTCCGCATCGCCGTCTAAAGTGTTGATGTTGTCATTCATAAAGATAACGCCGACGCCGTGCTTTTTGAGGTCACGGGTGTAATATATGCTGTCGAGCGTATTTCTCGCAAAGCGGGAAATCTCTTTCGTAATTATCAAGTCAAAGTCGCCGTTTTTTGCACAGGCTATCATTCGGTTAAACTCTTTACGCTTTTTTGTGCTCGTTCCAGAAATGCCTTCATCGGCAAAAATTTCATACAGCTCCCAATCTGGATTGCGCTCGATATATTGCTTGAAATAGCGCTGCTGGCTTTCAAATGAATTCGCTTGGTCTTCATTATCCGTGGAAACACGGCAATACGCAGCTACACGCTTTCTTTTCTCTATTATCTTGCGTTCTTCGTTTAAGCGTTCATATCTGTTCATTGAAAACTCCTTTCCCAGTAAACCGTGCTTACTGTATTTGCATTATAGGAAAATCTCTGAGAGATGTCGAATGTGCAAATCTTTGATTTACACTTATATATGTAAAAACGCCAAGCAGTCAAGCTCGGCGTTTACTTTTTTGACTTCGGCTGTATTGTTGTTCAAGCGCAGTCAGGCAGCGTTCCCTTTGATTTTCTGTCAACAAGCCTCGTTTCTCAAGGGAAAAAAGGATTGACTTCTGAACATTTAATAGGAACTTTGCGTGTTCCTGCTCATTCAATTCTGGAACAGGGTCGCCGATATATACAAACTCTCTATGCTTCAGCCGCCAACACCTCCCTCGTTCTCAATATATGAGCGATTGCTTGTACCGTATAACGAGAGGGTTAGTCCTTTTTATCAAGCCCAAGACTGATTAAAAGTGCGTTGTCGGCTGTAAGAATTTGCTGGCTGTCAAGCATTCCGATATGCTCTCTCAGCCGTTTCTTATCAATCGTGCGTATCTGCTCCAACAGAATAACAGAGTCTTTGCTAAGACCCTCAAAATCTTTAATGGCGGTATGCGTGGGCAGCTTTGCCTTTGTGCGTACTCGGCTTGTGATAGCGGCGATAATGACCGTAGGGCTGTACTTGTTGCCTGTATCATTGGAAATGATAAGTACAGGGCGTGTCCCGCCTTGCTCCGAGCCGATAACAGGATTTAAGTCGGCGTAATAAATATCGCCACGCCTAATTGTTCTTTCCATTATGTTTGACCTCCTATCTGGATTTAGGCAAATAGGCTCTGCCTATGTAGGCAGCCAAACGCAAGGAAGTATTTAAGGTCGGGAGAGTATAAAAAATTCTCTGTTTCCATAGACCGCCTTGCGTTCGGCTTTATGATAGGAGCACTTCAATTTGTCCTCGACACCCCGAAATGCAAAGGGAAATCGTCAAACGGTCAGCAGCGAACTGACGCCACGGGAGTTTCACCCCAACTGACGGTCTGCCAGAGCCGCCCTCATTGCCTGCGACGGTTTTTTCACGCTCGGACTGTGACTGGACGGGAGTATCATTATCCTCTTTGTGGGTTACGGCGAAATCGGGAGCTGCCCGATATTTTGAGTAGGTAGTTATCGCTCTCTGCCTTAAGGCAGGTCGTGGCGTACCTCTCGACACGCTTATGCTCATCACAATCACAAAGAGAAGGTGTTTGACGAATGAATATTCGGTTGTCAAGGGACAATCCCGTTTTCGCCACACAAAAGAAAACAGGGTGTGAGGATTTTATCCTCTCACCCTGTAGCCCGTGGGGAACTGCGATTTTCCCCTCTACTCAAAAAACTTTTTTATTTTTTCTTTAAGCCTGTCCATTCTCCTGTAAACAGCTTTCTCCGTAATGCTGAGAGAGTGAGCTATTTCGCAGGTAGAATAGCCCTGTATTTTCATTAAGGCGATTTGCAGGGTCAGCTTGTCCACCTTAACCAAAATCTGATAGAGCTGCTGGTTTTCGATACTGTTCAAAAAGTCCTCAACCGTCTTTATTTCGGGCTGCTGTGTATCATCGGCAACTCCCTCAAGATATGTACCCGCTTCCTGCATACGCTGGTAGTACCGCCTGTCTGAATTGAAAATCGCCCAATCGTGAGTGCGGAGCGTTTCAATGGTATTTTCATCAACACCGAGCTTTCTCAACTGCTTTTCTTCGGCTTCTTTCCAGAGCCGCCATTTCTTTTCTTCTCTGGCTTTGTTGTAAGCCATACTGTTTTACCTCCAATCTGAATTTTTTGAAAATTCAGATTGAAAGGCGGCGAACGACAGCCCACGCCAGAAGCAGGCTTGTCCTGTGTTCTGACAAAAAGCGACAAAAGAAAAACCGCAAAGGTAGTCAGACCTTTGCGGTTATAGGCAATATAAACTCTATTATGTAGATATTTGACTTCTGCTTCAAGGGCGTAAGAGTGCCACGAGCAACTGAGGATTTTTTTAACAGGTTATCCTCACTTATTCGTGATACTATGTAAGATAATTGCTGCTTCTGATAAGCAGCAAGGTGCTCAGGGCAGACCAGCACATAAAAATCCCTCCAAACTCAAAACGGGTTTAGAGGGCATTGATAATTCTGTTCGGGCGTGACAGAACAGCCCACCAAAGCACCGTTTTTTTTATTTGGTGGGCTTGCCACAATAATAGATTGAAAATATATCTACTTACCGTCCGTCAAGATAACCTCAGCTTCTTCTTGGGTAATTACATCACATTCAACCATTTTTGATAGAACAATTTTCATACGGCTATGCGCTAATTCGGGATTAGTGCTTGGAGAATATGCAGAAGGCGCATTAGGCAAACCTGCTAACATTATGGCTTCGTAATCACTTAATTCAGATGGCTGCTTTCCAAAATATCCTTTTGCAGCATCATAAATTCCGTAATATCCATCGCCAAAATAGATTGTGTTTACATATAACTCGAATATTTCTTGCTTGGAACAATACTTTTCCAACTCTATAGCTGTGAATATCTCTGCAAATTTTCTTTCGAGCTTCTTTTCCTGCGTATAGTATTGATTTTTAGCTATTTGCTGTGTAATTGTGCTTCCGCCTTCTACAAAAGACATAGCTTTAATATCATTCCAAACTGCACGACCAATAGCGATAAAATCTACTCCGCAATGGCTTTCAAATCTCTTATCTTCAACCGAAATTACAGCATCTATATAAATTGTCGGCAATTCTTCATATTCGACAAAATTTTCTCTGCTTTGAATAGAAGACACCATTTGGGGAATGGGGTACGCTGTTACGGCATCTCGATACATTGAGTACCCTTTGATACCAAATACAAGAAATATAACAGCGATAATGCAAAACAGGGCTGCAAACAAATGAAGTATAAATTTTTTTATAAGACTTCTTGGTTTCTTTTTCATTTGACAGCTCCTTTCGCATTACTTTTGATGATTTCATTTATTCGGCTCTTTCAATTTGCTTGAATATCCAACTAAAAAGTCTGTTGCTTCCTTTTTGGAAAATCCAAGACTTATCATATTACTCAAATAGGAAATACACAGCTCCTGTACCTTTTCATCTTTCGCTTGCAAGACATACTGCTCGTTATCAATCACAGAATAATGTCCGTTTCTGGAAGAAATAATTAAACCGCTTTGACATAGGCGCATATATGCTTTCATTACGGTATTGGGACTGATTTTTAACAATTTTGCCATTACTCGAATAGAAGGAAGTTCTTCTCCCGCAGAAATATTTGTGCTCAAAATGGCATATTCCACTTTTTTTACAAGCTGCAAATAGATGGGCGTTATGTCGTGAAATGCCCATTCATTGTAATTCATCTTTTTCTCCTTTTTCACACCAACGGATAATAAGGTCAGTAATAGTCCAAATAAAATGGATTAGTATTGCGAGTATGCCTATGGGTATCAGCAACAGACCTATAAAAGCCAAGCTGATACCCAATACTGCATACCGAAGAATTGTCTTGATTTTTTTACTCCTGCACATCTTCAACCGTTAATTCGAGATTTCCACTAAAATTGTCGCCTCTCAGTACAATATAGTTATCGCCTGAGCTGAGTACAAATTTATAAGTATCGTCCGAGCTTTTTTCGCTTATGATATGTTCTTCTCCTGAACTCAGCCAATAGAGGGTGGCTTTTCCAGATGTAATTGTCAGCGAATAAGTTGCTTCCAGATTGCTTCCATTATCTCTTTCTAAAGCTGTACCGCCAAAAATAAATTCCTCACCGTTAAAACCATCGTATGAAGCGGTGTAACTGCCTGTATATTCATCGATGTCATTTTTCCTTTCACCTTGAAGGTTTTTATCTTTTGTAACGGCGTGTTTACTGAATGACTCCAACCAATTATTAAATCCGTTCACCAGATTGTCTTTCAAACTTCCTTCATCATTATTAGAGCTACAACCTGCAAAACAAAGCACCATACAAAGTGCCAAAGATAAGGCAACAAGAGATTTTATCTTTTTCATTTGAAAGCCCTCCCATTAAGAAAACTTCGTAACAGCCATCAAGATAAAGACAATTACGCCGAATACGGCATAAATGCTATTTACCACCAAATCAATTTTCATCAGGTTGTTCTGTACCTTAGCTTTCGCATAAGAAACGATGGTAAAAATCCCACTGAAAATCATAAATGCGGCATAGCAGGAAATCATTATTTCTGCAACAGGCGACTCCAAAGCCCAATCGAAAGTCCGCAAAGGTAAAATAGTCCACGGAACAAAAAGCATAATGGTACTGATAGCGGTTAAGATTTTGTTTTTCATAATAGTTTTATCTCCTTTCTGCCTGCCCAAAACGGAAGCAGGAAATGCACAAACAAACAATAGTGATGACGATTGCTACGGGTATCCACGGGAAAAGCTCTACCTGTGAAGTCGTAAGGTTTGTTGCAAGTTTTCCGTATTCTGAAGTAATAACGAAAAACGGATATGACATCGGGTATGCAAACCACGCTTTTGTGTTAATCATCAGAACTGACGGTACAATGGAAGCTAAACCAATGCCGATGGAAAAAATCGGCGTTTGGATACATACTGCAAGTAACCAGAAAAACGCCAGCATTGGTATAGTTGAAACAGCTATAAAACCAACCTCTTTGAAAACAAATAGCGGGGACAAAATAAAATTGTAATCCTGCGTCCCTGTTACGATGGCGGCACTAATATAGTACATTCCAACCATCATCAAAATCTGCGATGCGGCTAAAGCAAGCAACACAACAAACTTTGCCAAACAGAGTTTGACTGTGCTTATGGGTAAGGCGAGCATCTTTAAGATACCTTTATTTGTTCTTTCGGTTTGACTCAAAAGAACAGTACCCACTACCATACTTGCAGGGAACATAAACCACGCCATTCCCATAAAACCTTGAATGAAGAAATTGTTTTCAGGAGAAATTCCTTCTGCCTGCATATTGAAATTCATATCGGCATTGAGTATCGATGGTATCCAGAGAATAACCGTTGCAGCAAACAATATTAGAAATATCTTTGAGCGTTTTATTTTCTTAAACTCAACGCCGACGAGAGATAAAAAACTCATTCAAACGACCTCCTAACCTTTATAAATACAAGCTCTGCAATGCCGATTACAACGATTTCAATAATCGCCGCATAAACATAGTGCATCGCCTGTGCCATTTCCGTATTCACAAAGACTTGAAATGGAGTGGCAAAAGGAAAAAGGGAAAGAACAAAGTTGTTTGTCGGCAGCATTGTCGCAGTAAACACGCACACAACGCCAATCCCCAGAGATACCCACATATTTTTACAAGCCGATGAAATCAACAGCGATAACAGTACACACGGCAACATCAGTAAAAATGAATATCCGAAGTTCTTACCCAATTCCAGCCAAAAATCATTTCCAATTTCAAACCAGTGCGAAACGCAAAACGCAATCGAAGCGGCTTCAATGGCAAGTACAACCACGCTCATAATCGAGGTCAAAACAAATTTCCCAAAGAAAATGGAACTTTCTCTGATAGGAAGTGACTTCATTTTCTGCATTGCGTTATCGGCAAACTCTGTATGATACAACAGGCAGCTTCCCGCAACAACAAGCAGAATGTTAAGCATCGCCATCATTTGCCAATTTGCTCCCATTAGAATTTGCATCGGGGAACTTTGCTGTCCGACATACATTTCGGAACGGACTGCCATATTGACAATCGGTACAGCCGCCGCCAAAATGCCGCCGCATAAAAATGCGGGGATAAATCCTGTTCGCTTTGCTTTTTTACATTCCAGAGATAGGCTCATTTTGCTGCTCCTCTCTGGCGGTTGTCTGCGTCAATCAAAGCAAGGAATGTATCTTCCAAGTTATCGGTAGGATACCCTTGTGCGGCGGCACCGCTTCTGAGCTGTTCAAGCGTTCCCTCAAACAGCAAACGCCCGTGATTTAAGATACCGACTGTATCCGCCATCAGCTCAACTTCCGACAGCAGATGTGATGACACAAACACCGTACAATTAAATTTTTCAGGCAGAGAACGGATAAGCGTTCTTATCTCGTGAATACCCACAGGGTCAAGTCCATTGGTCGGCTCGTCCAAAATCAAAATCGGCGGCTGACCGATTAAAGCACTTGCAAGCCCTAACCTCTGCTTCATTCCGAGGGAATATTTTTTTGCAAGACGCTTCCTGAATTGTGTAAGCCCTACGATTTCAAGTGCTTCAGACACAGAGGACTTCGGCAGTCCTAATATCTTACGGATAATTTCCAAGTTTTCTTCACCGCTTAAATTTCCGTAAAAAGCAGGTGCTTCAATGAATGAGCCGACTTCTTTCAAAATTTCTACTCTTGCTTCAGGGTACTTTTTCCCATCAATGGTAAACGAGCCGCTTGTAGGTTTTGTAAGTCCTAAAAACATCTTCATTGTTGTAGATTTTCCTGCACCGTTTGGGCCGAGAAAACCATATACAGCTCCTTTGGGGATATGCAGATTGACATTCGATACGGCTGTAAAATCAGCGTATGATTTTGTCAGATTTTGAGTTTCAATGATATTCATAGTGTTTTGCTCCTTTCTCATCATTGCAAGTTTATTCTAACTTGCCAACCTTGCAGCAACCTTCTCTCTACCTTACATTTACCTTACTTTTTAATTGCACACTAAAAAGAAGCGCATATATGTGTTATAATGATATACACAAAGGGGGCGTTAAAATGGATTTTGACTACTTAAAGCAAAAACGCATCTTGCTTGTTGATGATGAGCAGGAGCTTTTAGATATGGTTTCTTCCATCTTTGCAAATGAGGGCTTTTGCAATGTGAAAACAGCGAAAACGGTTGAAGAAGCTCTTTGTATAGCAGAGACATTTCAGCCAGAGCTTGCAATTCTTGATGTAATGCTGCCTGATGGCAATGGCTTTGACCTTATGAAGCAATTAAAAAACAAGTCTGATTATCCCGTGCTGTTTTTAACTGCTCGTGGAGAAGATGATGATAAATTCCGTGGATTTGGACTTGGAGCTGATGATTATATTGTTAAGCCGTTCTTGCCAAAAGAGCTTATCTATCGTGTAAACGCCATTCTCCGCAGAAGTTATAAAGGCGAAAATCCGATTGTCAAGCTGTCGGGCAGCGAGATAGATTTTGACCGTGCCGAAGTCATAAAAAACGGAGAACATATTGCGCTCACGGCAAAAGAGTACGATATTCTTGCAGCGTTATACCGAAACGCAGGGCGCATTGTTACACTTGACGCCTTATGCGAAGCTGCTTGGGGTGACAATCCGTATGGATATGAAAATTCTCTAATGACGCATATTCGCCGCATTCGTGAAAAGATTGAAGTCAATCCTTCGCAGCCTGTTTCTCTGATAACGATTAAGGGATTAGGTTATAAGCTCATTGTGGGGGACAAATAATATGAAAAGCGTACCAAAGCTAATCAAACGCTTTGTGGGCATTTTGATGTTAAGTTCGCTTTTAATTCTTGTTATAAATTTTGCCGTCTTAGCAATCATAACTGCCACACAAGCACCGAATGGCTCTCCGTGGACTACGGCAGAGCAAGCCGCAGAAAGTATGGAAAAATCAGAGCAAGGCTATAAGATGTCTGATGAAATGATTGAGGAGCTGAACGCTCAGAATGTGTGGGCTGTTTACATTGATAACGCAACGGGAGAATGCGTCTGGCATTCGGACAATCTTCCCGATACTGTTCCTCTGGAATATACAGCTTCCGATATTGCCAATACCACCCGTGGATATATTGACGGATACCCAACTTTCACAGGCGAAGGCGAAGATGGGCTGATTATTCTTGGGTATCCAAGAGACAGCTACTGGAAACACATGTGGCCGAGTTGGGATTATCAATTTATTGCCAACTTGCCCAAAACCATTCTCATTGTTTTAGCTCTGAATGTTTTAATCATTTTTCTTATTTATATGGCAGCGAACACTAAGCTACTGAAGTCTGTAAAGCCTATTACGGACGGCATTCAGGCATTGCACACAGGGCAACCTGTTGTGCTTAAGGAAAAAGGCGTACTCTCAGAAATAGCTGCAAACATCAATCAAACTTCTGAGGTGCTTCAAAGCCAGAATTATCAGCTTAAGAAAAAAGAAACAGCAAGAGCAAATTGGATTGCAGGAGTATCCCACGATATACGCACACCTCTTTCAATGGTTATGGGTTATGCAAGTCAGTTGGAAAGCAACAAACAATTGCCAGAAGAAGAACGGCAAAAGGCTGCGGTTATTGTTAAGCAGAGCCAACGAATGAAAAACCTCATAAACGACCTTAACCTTGCTTCAAAATTGGAGTATAATATGCAGCCTACACATATTGCGCAGGTTAATCTTATTTCTATTGTTCGGCAGGTAGTGGTAGATTTCATCAACTTGGATATTAGCGGTAAATATCCTATTGAGTGGCTTACCGACAGTAACTTGAATACCGTTATCATAAATGCCGATAAAGATTTGATAAAAAGAGCTGTCAGCAATTTGATACAAAACAGCATAAATCATAATGAAAATGGTTGCACTATTTATGTTGCTGTCAAGGAAGAACACGGTAAAGTCTGCAAGATAGTTGTTTCAGATAATGGAGTCGGAGCTACAGACGAACAAATCGACAAGCTGAATAATTCCCCTCACTATATGGTTTGTGATGAAAATACATCAGAGCAACGCCACGGCTTAGGCTTGCTGATTGTGAAACAAATTGCTGCTGCTCACAATGGGACAGTAGAAATAAAACATAGCGAATACGGCGGACTTGAAGTCGAAATATGCTTACCCTTATAGGCTTAAATTAACCATATAAAGAGCCGATGAACTTGTGAGTAATCTCACAGGACATCGGCTCTTTATCTTTTGGTCTGGCTCTTTGACAAATTCAAAACCAAGTAGATGTTATGATTTTTCAGTTCTATTTATAAGAAGTGAAATGTCTTATGGTCGGCATTTTCACATCGTTTAATAAGAAGCCACAAATCCATACAATATAAGAGAAGGATTATATTGAAACAAGGTGGTGAGCTTATGGACGAAAGAAACAACGATTTTAATTTCGATTTTATGCCGATAGGACAGGCGATTAAGAAAGCCCGTGAAGCAAGAGGGATGACGAGAGAGCAGCTTTCTGGAATAATCGGCTATGCTCCCAGACACATTCAAGCCATTGAAAATGAGGGAAAATATCCAAGCATCGAGCTGTTTATTCAACTTATTACAATGTTCGATGTTTCGGTTGACGAGTACATATTCCCAGATAATGAAGTCAAGAAAAGTTCCGTCCGCAGACGCTTAGACGCACAGCTCAACAGATTAGATGATAAAGAGCTGTCCGTGATTGAAGCGACTGTAAACGGTTTATGTAAGGCAAAAGAGCCAGAGGAGTAACCTCTGGTTTTCTTTTGCCCTTTTTTAATAAGCAGGGATACCGTACCCATAGATAACGCTGCTGCCGATAGCATAGCTGTTCTGTCGGCAAGCATCTCCAGAATTACCCTCAACGGTATAGACTGTTCCGTTTTCTACACGCTCTACAATACCTACATGGTCTGTAAGACCATCACCTTCCCAGTCAAAGAAGATAATGTGTCCTGCTTCTGGCGTAAAACTGCCGTCCTGCCATTGTCCTCTGTCCATAAACCATTCAGAGCCTTGTATGCAACCTGCAAACTTTGGGATAACTCCGTTTTCGATATAACCGCACTCGTTAGCACACCACGAAACGAAGCAAGCGCACCACTCGACACGGGAGTTGAAGCCGTACCACGACCAATAGGGCTGACCGCCTATATTACCGACCTGCGACAGAGCCACGGTCACGATTTCGCCGTCACCTACGGATATACCGTAAAGCACCTGCGACCAAAGCGAATTGTTTTCATCGGCAAGTAATTCGGATAACATCTGCCGTTGCTCATCATCAAAACCGTATTGGTCTGCCATTTCCTCGGCGGTTTTGTGGCTGACTGTGATATACAGGTAAGTCCTTGTTTGAGTAGTTTCGGTCTGGACGATATTCCCGTGACCGTCATCGGTTTCGGTTATCACGGTTTCAGTCTTGCTTTCCGTTCTGGAGCTGATTTCGTTCATTTCCCAGAAGATGTCCGTTAATAGCTGCTTTTTATTATCGTCCATTGTCGCCACTTCCTGCGGATTGTCTGGGTCGGTAGTAGTCTTGACCGAGTAAACCGCAAGCACCTCTTTCCAGACGGCACGGCTTCCTGACATCTCCAGAACATCATAGGCATTATCGTTTTTGATTTCATCAAGGCGGCTGTCATATTCGGTATTGATTTCTTGTACCACGGTCTGCATCGTCATTCCGTTGCCTGAGTCCTCGCCCGCAAAAAAGATACCGAACACCGAGCCTACAAGCATACCAATAAGGCAGATGACCAAAATCACAACAACCGCAATCCAACCGCCCGCCGCAATCGCCGCAATCAGCGCCTTTGTTCCTGCGATAATCGCTTTAACTGCCGCAGCAGTCGCTTTGACCGCAGCTTTTACAGCAGCAATCGTAGCCCTCGCCGTGACTCTGGCTGCCTGTGCAGCTCTCTGAGCCGCTTTTGCGGAAGCCCTTGCCGCCGCCTGTGTCGCTTTAGCGGTATGCTCGGCAGTTTTTATCGCTGCCTTTGAGGTTGCTTGTGCGGTTTTCACGGATTTTTGCGTAGTCTTTACCGTACCTTTTGCGGCTGTTTTTATTGTCTTTTTTCCGTTTCGGGCAGTCTGCTTGATGGTCTTTTCCGCCTGATTTGCGCCTTTGACCGCTTTATCTGTGGAACGGCTGACGGTACTGCGGTAGGTCTGTACGCTGTTTCCAGACATACGCTTTTCGGCGGCTTTAGCGGCTCGTTTCTGTTTGAAATCAGCTATTTTATCCCTTGCCTTAACGATATTGTCCTTTGTGGTTTTGACCGCCTTTTGACCTTGCTTATTGAACTGATGAACGCCCTCATTTGTAATGCGCTCTGAAGCCGCCGAAACTCTGTCGGCGGCATATTCGGTAGAGGAGTTTTCCTCAGCGTAATAGCCTTGCTCTGCCTTGTCCTTTATTTTGGAATAAGCCGACTTCATACGCTCTGAAGCTACCGCAGCCTTGTCAATGGTCTTAATCGTTCCCTTGACCGCATCTCTGGTTTTTATATCAGCCATAGATAACCTCCTTCCCCAGAAGATTTGCGGTCACATTACACAACCTTTTTTGCAACCACCACAAGCCTGCCGTTCTGTGCCGAGTATTCACAGGTAGAAAGTGTGATAAGCCTGTCGCCATATTCTGCGTTTACACCTGTTTCATAAAATGCAAACTCCTTGCATTTTTCAATATAGGCGTTGAAATCTTCCTCGTTTTCCGCATAGACAAAATCATAGTAGCGGAAGCCCTGAGAACTGTACGCCACAGTCTTAAAAACAGCGACTATCTCATATTCGCCACGCTCCGTAAGGGTATCAAATTGAATGGTCTTGTGTTCATCATAGAAGCTCTGGGACTTGTAATCTTCTAAAGCTCCGAACATCTTGCCACCCTTAATGTGATGACCGTAAATGATAAGGTTATCGCTGCTCGTAATGTCGCAGTTTTCCTGAATATACGGTGTTCCCAAGTCGCTGTATTCTTTATCAAAGTTACGCTTCAGATAGTAGTTCGGCTCATTCGGCGTTTGCATCACGGGGTAATTGAGGGTCGTGCCGGCTATGGAAAGCCAGCCGACCATATCCGTGTTTTTCAAAAACAGTTCGCCGTACTCCGCAAGGACATTTTCTTCCTCAGTCAAGGGAACTTCTGGGGCATTATTGTCCTCTTTCTGCACCTGCTCCACGATTGCGGCAATTTCTTCAAAGGCTTCGGTCTGCTCGGCTTCGTGTGCATAATGGTCGTAAATGTGATAGCCGCAAAAAGCCGCCGTACCTAACAGGCATACGGCGGCAGTAAGGCAGATGATTTTCTTATAATCTTTCATAGGATTTCGTCCTTTCTTATCTTACATTATCAATGCGCTGCTTCGGTGTGGGCAAATCTCTGCAATATTCGGGATACCTCACCTTAATGCCTTCCATAAAATATGGGGCAAACTCACAGCAGAATAAATCTTCTGGGGTAAAGCTCTTTTCCCGTCCTTCCTCCACATAGTTATTCCATAGGTTAAAGGCAAGACGGCAGACCTTGACCGTGCCGCTTGTCTGCCAACCGCCGTGCATACCTTCTGGCACAATACAATCATTCTTAAAATCAAACATCTGATTGATATTCGCCCTCGTTTCCGCAGCGATACCCATCACATAGAAAAACGCCCTGTGATAGCAGTCGTTCACCCTGCATTTCATCATATTTTTCAGAAAGAAATCCCTATGTGCTGTGCTGCAAAATCTTATCTCTGACATATAACGCTCCTTTCGATTTTCAGGCAAAAGAATAACGCCCACCCTGTAAAAGGTGAGCGTTACCGATTGTGTTATTCGTTTCAATATTAGATACAAAATGCGGCGTAGAGAGGAACGGTCTTTTTATTGTCCTCAAAACCGAAGTTTTTTGCAGAGAGCTTGATAGCGTAGGCAGGCTTATAGGTGTCCATATAGACCTTTAAGCTCTTTGCTCTGGTGTTGTCAGCCGATTTTACTTCAATAGGGATAAGCTGACCCTCACGCTGAATGACAAAATCTATCTCAGCTCCACGCTCGGACTCCCAATAGTAGGTTTTATATCCGTTTATGGTAAGCTGCACATCGACATAGTTTTCAGTCATGCCGCCCTTAAAGTCGTTCAGCTCCTCAACCATATAGAGGACATCGTTTGCCGCTAAGTCTTTCTTTGCACAGAGCAGTCCCAAGTCGGAAACATAAATCTTGAACGCATCAATATCACGGTAATTCTCCAAAGGCTTTTTGATTTGCTCTACCTTATACACCTGTGAAACGATACCAGACAGACAGAGCCATTCAATAGCGTTTTCAAACTCGGAAGCTCTGCCGCCTTTCTTTATCAGCTTATACTGAAAACGGGTATTCTTTTTTGAAAGCTGTACGGTAATGTTGTCATAGGCAAGCCTTGTTTTCTTGATTTCGTTCACATTGTTGTACTTACTCATATCGTTCAGATAGCTTGCCAGTATGGTATCCTGCGTGTGGCGTACAAGGATATAGTCCTTTGTCTGCGTGAACTGCAAGACGCACTCAGGCATACCGCCCACAACGAGATACTGCCTGTAAAGCAGCATTGCCGCATCGTGCAGGGCAGAGGGCATCGGCGTATCGGTTTCAAAACACTTTTTAATCTGCTCTACAAGAGCGTCCTCACCTAAAGCCAGCATAAATTCCTCCATATCCATAGGATACAGGGTTTTCATATCGACCTTGCCGACAGGGAAAGAGAATTTCGCCCTGCCTACCGCCACGCCGAGCAAGCTGCCGAGAGCTACGATATGATAGTCTGGAGCGTCCTCACAAAAGTATTTCAGAGAAGTCAAAGCCCGTTCGCAAAGCTGTACCTCGTCAAATACTATCAGCGTCTTTTCCTTTACTATCGTCTGACCTGCAATGTGCGATAAAATGGGTATCAGATAATCAGGGCTGATATTTTCCTCAAAAGTTTCGTTCAGCTTTGGATTTGTTTCAAAATTGAAGTATGCCACATTTTCATAGTGGCTGCGTCCAAACTCTAAAATCGAGTAGGTTTTTCCGACCTGCCTTGCTCCCTGCAAAATCAGGGGCTTGCGGTGAACGCTATCTTTCCACGCTTCCAAGAAGCTCATTATTTTTCGATACATTGCCAGACCTCCTTTAAGGTGCTGAGCATAGTATAGCACATATTCATGTAAATATCAACGATTTTAGATTGATTTTCAACACTAAATTACACGAACTTTCTTTTGAGCTTCTCAAAATTCGACACGAACACTGTCAAGCCCTCTTTTTTACACCTCCCCGAATTTGGTAGTCATCAGCCTGTAAAGCTCTGTGTTGCGTGGGAACTTGTTGATAAACGGCACAAGAGAGCTGCCGACTTTTAATAGTCCCTGTCCTGCGCCGACATTCGTGATATAGCTCATCTGAAGGTCGGAGATATTCAGGAGCTTGGCAAGCTCAATCCTGTCGGTGGACGCTTGGTTGAGCATAATGATAAATTCGCTGTTGGCAAGCATCGTCCTTGCCGTATGACTCTGGAGCAAATCGTCCACATTCTGCGTAATACCCGTACAGTACGCACCGTATTTCCTCACACGCTTCCAGAGCGTAAAGAGGAAGTTTGCCGAGTATTCGTGCTGAAAGAGCAGATAAATCTCGTCAATGAAGATGAATGTGTTTCTGCCTTTCGCCCTGTTCTGCGTGATACGGTTTAAGATACTGTCAAGAACGACAAGCATACCGATGGGCTGCAACTGCTTGCCTAAATCCAAAATGTCATAGCAGATAAGGCGGCTGTGCGTATCCACATTGGTATGCTTTGCAAAGGTATTCAGAGAGCCGTCCGTAAACAGCTCGATTGCAAGGGCGATTTCTTTCGCTTCTGGCTCGTCCTGCTTTAGTAGTTCCTCACGGAAGTCCTGCAAGGTGGGCGGTACGCCCTGATAATTGCCCTGCTGATAGTGACGGTACACGCTTGCCGTACAACGGTCAATAATCGACTTTTGCTTCGCACCCAGACTTGCGCCGCCGATGAGCTGCTCACACAGGGACAAAATAAACTCCGATTTCAAAATGACGGGGTTTGCGCCGTCACCGTAATCGGAGTTCATATCCATAGCGTTGATATGATTTTCGCTCGTTGCTGAAATATGAATAACCTCGCCCTGCATCGCCTTTACAAGCGGAGAATATTCTCGCTCAGGGTCAATGATAATGACATCGGCGTTTGGGTCTGTGAGAATGATATTTACCATTTCTTCTTTCGCCGTAAAGGATTTTCCTGCGCCAGATACGCCGAGAATAAAAGAGTTGCCGTTGAGCAGATGGCGGCGGTTTGCAATAATCATATTTTTGCTTATAGAGTTCTGCCCGTAATATACGCCATTTTCGTGATGGATTTCCTGTACTCTGAAAGGAATGAATACCGCAAGGCTTTCCGTTGTAAGAGTACGCATCGCATCAATCCTGCGAACACCAAACGGCAGGGCGGTATTCAGACCGTCCATCTGCTGATATTTCAGCACCGCAAACTGACAAAGGTGCTTTCTGGCTGTGGTAAGGAGAGCTTCGGTGTCGTTGTCAAGCTGTTCCTTTGTTTCCGCCGTATGCACCATCGTCAAAACTGCAAAAAGCATTCTCTGGTCACGGGTCGTTAAATCGTCCAAGAACTCCTTGCTTTCCTTGCGCTGCTGTTCAAGGTCATAAGGAATGACCGCCGAGAAATTGTTGTTCTGATTTTGCTTTCGCTGCCAGTTCGTGATGTTGGTTTCCACGCCCAAAAGACGGTTTTCCACTTCACGCACGGCTTCGTCTGTGGGTACGGGGATAATATCAACGGACATCATCATATTGCGGTTAAGCTCACAAAGCTCCGCTACCATACTATCCTTAATATATGCCGCATATTCACGCAGGAAAATGACACGCCCATATCTGTCGCCCATACGGAAGTAATCCTTTTCAAACTCAAAGGTATCGGGGCAGATAAAGTCCTTAAAATCGTGACCTTTACGCATTGTCTGCTTCAGGTCGAAATGAAAAGCCGTTTCCTCACCTGTGCGGTAGAAGTCGTGGAAAATGCGGAGCTTTTCTTCCGCTTCAAGCTCTACGCATCTTGAGCCGAGCCGTGCAAAATGGGAAATCAGGTCTGCACCTACACGGGCAAAATAATTCCTCGCTTCCTCGATGTTCTTTTTGCAGACGGAAACCGTCACATACTTATCCTGCACGATAGAATTCGCTCCCGTTGCTTTATCAAGCAGCATTTTGTTGTATTCCTTACGGTACTTATCCAGTCCGTCCTCAGCCATAGGAATTAAAATCGTCTGCTCAAAATCAACCTTATTGAGCCTGCGGTTGTTGACCGTGATTTTTGTGGTTGCGCCACTATCGAGAGAATTAAGAAGCTCTGAGTATTCCAAAAACATCGCTTCTTTGTCCTCACGGCTTGCCACGGAATAGTTTATATCCTCAAACTTAAAGGTCTTTGCGTATTTGTTGCTTCCCACAAGAAAAATGCCGTCCTCCCAGATAGTCTTAATCGGGATAATCGCCTGCACCGATTTGGGAACGACAAACTTTTCCTTATCCTGCTTGAACAGGGTTTTAAGAGTTTTCAGCATTCTTTACCTCCTTGCTGCGCTTTGCTTTTTTTGATTTTTTCGCCACGGGGCAAATGCCTTTTTCGTGGTTTTGAATTGTGGTTTTCAGCGTTTCATAGTAGAGATTGTCGGGGTTAAACATCAGCTTTTTCGGCATCAAAAACTCCGACTTAATCCACGCCCATACAAATTGCTCTGCGGTCATACCGTTGTACTTGACAAAGCCCATTACCGCAAAGGGCGCAGCTCCGAGAATACACACCCAACTAAGCGTTTCTATTCCGAAATACGGACGGAGAATAAAATACAGCCCTACCGCTACACCGCAGGCAAGTAAAGAAAAAATGAACTGCCTGAGCGACAGTCCAAAGAACATACTTTCCGTATAATTGCGGATTTCCTTATTTATCTTGACTTCCAAAAGTTACACCTCCTTATCGTTCCATACCGCTTTTTTGTCTGGACTGCTTTTTGCGGGACGGATATGGGATATATTCTTCTTCACCCGCAATAATACTGAACTCCGCTTTCAGAAACGGATGCGTTTCCTTTTCCTGATACTGACGGATAAGTTCAACAGCACTTTCCTTTGTAGCGGTGCTTCCTTGCTGTACTCCGTCCTTAAAAACATAAAACCGTTTCATCGCTTCCTCCTTATAAGCCCATCATTTCTCTTACAACACGGTCTGCCATTTTAACCGCACCGACCAAGACGAGCATATTAAACACCAGCTCTCCGATATAGCTCCATACCATAGATACAGGCGCAGCGTTCGGGTCAACCGCAGGGGGAGAAGCCGCAAAAAGGGAGAATATGATACAGGCAAGCACGATGATTGCGCCCTCCAAACAGACGGCGGCATACGACTTGATAAAGCTCTTGCCCACATTCTGGCTTGGCTCTCCCGCAAAAGTAGATAGAGGAACGGGAGCGATTGCGGTATAAAGATAAAGACGGAAAAATCTACCGTACACAGACATAATCATAATGAATGATAATATCGTGATGAAAAGCCCACCGATGAGCGTAACTGCCCATAGGGGAATACTCTCGAAAAATCCGCAGTCCTCAACAGCCGTGACAATTTCCTGCGGCAGTACCGTCTGTGCTGCCGAGCCGAAGCCTGCTGCGTTCATAATGGTTGATATTAAGCCCTGCACGATGTTAAACAGAGCCATCATCAGCTCCAAGCCGTAAGTCACGACGCCTTTTGCAAGGGCAAAGCGAATAAACAGCTTCAGGGCGTGTTCGGGCTTTTTGACTTCTGCAAACGAGCCGCAGGTTTTCATCACGCCGACCACAAAGAAAAGCACAAGCAGTGCAAGTCCGATAGCCTGTACTGCGCCGTGAATATCTACGATTACATTCCAAATTGTGCCGCCCTTGAACTGCTCTGGAGATTGGGTGATGAGCTGCCATATTTCCGATAGCTTGTCATTCCAAGTCCGCAGAGCGTTCTCCAAGTTTTGCACAATCCAATTATCTGACATTCGACCACCTCCTTAGATAATTGGATAACGGGAGTAAATCCGCAAAGCGGCTCTGCTCCCGTTATCTTGTCTTGTGTCAGTTTTTCAGCCTGTAATGAGGGTAAGGATTTCTTTCGCAAAGGTAATCACAACGCCGCCTGCAAGGGTCAAAAAGCCGTTTGCTCTCTGGGACGGGTCGTGGGATTTAAGGGACAGACCAATCTGCACCACACCGAAGCCGAGCAAAATCATACCTACGGCACGGATTAAGCCGAAAATGAAGTCGGACAGATTATTGACTACGGTAAGAGGGTCGCTTGCTGCAAAGGCAGTCATAGATGTGCCGACCACCAAAGCCGTTGTCATAACGGTTACGCAGTAAAAGCGAAAGCCCTTTTTTACCTTGCCAGACATAGGCAGCTTTGCGGTTTCCTTACTTTCGTTCTTCTGAAAAAGTTTCATAAATAAAAATCCTCCTTTAGATGTTAAAGATTTCCTCCAAGTCCTCGTTGGAGAGAAGCTCATAGGAAGTGCTGACAGCTTTTACGCTTACGGCGTTCTTAGGAATATCGCTGTCAAACACAAGAGTTGCGACAGCCTGCACAGGCTCTCCGTGGATATACGGCGGTTTGCCTCCGTCGGTTGTCAGTTTTACATTCGGGTGCTTCATAATGTCATACTTGAAGTCCATTACAGGGCGTTCCCCACGCAAAAAAAGAAGTGCGTAGCGGTTATCAAGCATACGCACTTCATCTGGCGTCATCAGCTCACGCCCAGATATTTGATAGTTGGTTGAATAGCTGCCGCTTCGTCCCTCGCTCTTTCCGTAAGTGTTGGTATCAATCGTTTCCTTGCCGAGCAGTTCGGACACATACTTGTGTGTGCTTTGCTCGTTGCCGCCCAGATACAGAAAAGTATCGCAGTTGCCGACAATGCTTTCCCATTGCTTTTCAAACAAAGCCTTCAACTGCGCCAGATTTTGCAGGATAATGGATACGGACACGCCTCTTGAGCGCATAACGGAAAGTATCTTGTCAAAATCGTCGGGCAGCGAAACATTTGCGAACTCGTCCATTATGAAATGGCAATGCACGGGCAGGCTTCCTCCGTACTTATGGTCTGCCAGATAGAAAAGCTGCTGAAACAACTGCGTATAGAGGATACTCACAAGAAAATTGAAGCTCGTGTCATTGTCGGGAATGAGAGCGAACAGCGCAACCTTCTTTTCGCCCAAAGAGGGCAGGTCAAGCTCATCGGTGGCGGTAAGCCCCGCAAGGCTTTCAAGATTGAACTTTTCAAGCCTTGCGGCAAGGGTAATCTGGATACTCTTTAAGGTTTTCGCCGAGCCTGAGTGATAATCCCTGTAATACTTCAGGGCAATATGCTCTGGGTTTACCATTTCCAAGCGGTCAAACAGCTCGTCAAGAGGGCTTACATAGCTGTCGTCGTCCTCTCGGACTTCGCCTGCACGGAGAAGCTCCATCACCATCGGGAAGTTTTGCTCATCGGGCGGAGCTTCATATTTCAGATAGAACACCAAAGCCAGAAGCAACATACTTGCCGCCGTGTCCCAAAACGGGTCTTGCGACTGTGAGCCTTTCGGCGTGGTCGCCTTAAAGAGATTGGTTACAAGCCTTTGCACATCGTTATCGTTTCTGAGATAGACAAACGGGTTGTAACAATGGCTGCGGTGCATATTGATAAGGTCAAGAACACGCACCTCATAGCCTTTCTTTTCAAGCAGCCCGCCGATGTCACGGACAATTTCGCCTTTCGGGTCTAAAATTACCATTGAGGTATTGCATTGCATAGCGTTCGGCTTACAGAAAAACCTTGTTTTTCCCGCACCAGAGCCGCCGCAGACCAAAATATTCAGATTGCGGCGGTGCTTTTTCCCGTCTAAGCCTATGCGGACATTCTGGGTAAGCAGCTTATTTGCGGACGGGTCTTTGTCACGGTATTTCTTGTTCAAAGCACCCGCATCGCCCCATTTTGCCGAGCCGTGCTCCTCCCGCCTGCGGTAGTTCCTGCGTGTGGAGAAATAAATGCCGATGCCCATAGCGTAGGCAAGCAAAAAAATAAGGACAGTCTTTGCGCTGTCCTCACACACCGTTATTTCAAGCGGCTTGCTTAATGCCACGGGCAGACCTCGGATGATTTCAACCAGACCGCCGCCCACATAGGGGGCTGTCAGCAGGGCAAGCCATATAACAGGAACAATCCCGCAGACGGAAAGGATTAAGCCCGTTTTTTTGTCATCGTTCCTCATTGCACCTGCACGAAACGACCCTGACCTTTCTGGTCGGTGCGTTGGCTACCTTGTCAATCAGCTCATCAACAGGCTCGGTGGGGCGTTCCTCCTGTATCTGCCGATTTCTCAGGTTGTTGAGCGCATTGATAACGATATTTTTATCGTACTTATCAAGTGCGATATGGTATCGTTCTTCTTTCATAAGCTGCACCTCCGATTAGCGTTCCTGCTCTTTATTCCTTGCAGGCTTGTTTTTCTCCATACTCTTATACATATCGTTCTGGATTTCACCCAGAACATCACGCATTGTACCAAGCTCTCCCTTAAACACCTGCGTATCCATTCCGTCATACTCTCTGGGCAGTCTGGAAAAGTCAAATCCTTTGGTATCCACACCGTAACGGGAGCTTACCATATAGGCAACGCAAAAGGATTTGAAATCGGAAGTATCACGGCTCTCATTGTACTTAAAGTCATAAACCGCCGCAGATACTTCCTTTGCCATACTGATAAACAGCACTTCCTCGGAGAGTCCCTTTTTGACAAAGATAGTCTGCTGAGAGCCGTCATAGTAGGCAGGCAGTTCCAACTCATCAACGGGAACGCAAGGTACGGGGCTTGCGTCAATCAAAGCCGATACAAGCTCACGCATAGATTTCTGCTCCTGCGCCTGCGCTCTGTCTTTTGCCGATGTTTCGGAAATGTCATATACCACTTTGGCGTTATAGGAAATACCTTTTGTACCGTCGTCACGGGTATATTCCTTGCTCGGCTCAAGGATAACAACTTTCTGTGCGTCCTTGTTCACATAGACACGGCTCTGCTTCCAAGTGTTGTAGTCTTTAAGCTGTGTCGCTTCGGGCATTTGTGCCGATACCAAAATAGCGTTTGCAACCGAGTAACGGTCAAAACGCCCCTGCACATCAAGATACTGACGGAAGCTGTCGCCGCTTATCATCATTTCGGCGCAGGTGTTGTCAATCAGCTCATAGGCTTCCTTGCGCTGCGCCTGTTTCTGGGCTGCCCATTCCGCTTTATCAAACGGTTTGCTGCCGCCGTTAAACACATCATAAATGCTCATACTGTTTTACCTCGTTTCTTTAGATTTGGGTTTCTTTTTCTTTCTCTGGGGCTGCTTATGCTCGGTCTTGCCTGCGGGCTGCTTCTTCACCCTGTCGGAAGCAGAGCTTTTGTCCAAAGCAGAAGAAGTATCCGCTTCCTGTTCCTTTCGGCTCTCCTTGATTTTCCGCAGTTCCTCTCTGACGGACGGTTTTTCGTCCTTAGTCATAGTAGCCCCCTCTGCGGACTTCTTTGGCTGCTCTGAGATAGGCTCGGACTGAGGGGATTTTTCGGTCTTTGCCACTGAGGGGTTTTGAGCATTTTCCTCCTTTTGGATAGGCTTACCCATAAGCTCATCGAGCAGCTTATCTTTCTCGGCTTTTTCCTGTACGCCGATGTCTGGCTCTGGCTGACCTGCCTTATCGTCTTTGGATTTTTCGGTTTCAGTTACAATAGAAGCATTCGCTTCCGATGACAGTTTGAAGCGTTCTGAAATACGGCTGATTTTAGATGCGTCCTCCGCACGGGCAATCACATCAACCTCCGCATTAGGGTCTTTGTTTCCTCTGTCCGCAAGGACGCAGTAAAGTACGCCGTATTTTTTTGCCTCCTGCGTAAACTTTTTCAGGTCGCAGTTCTTTACGGTAAAAACTTTCAGCTCCTTTCCAGAACGGAGCATATTGGTAAGCCTTGCCTTGCCCTTTGTTTTCTTTTCCTCTTTCAGAATGGAATAGAGGAGAACGGCGATATTCTTCGCACCTGCACCTGTGATTTTGGCTGCGACCTCAAAGCCTTCCAAGCTCATTCGGACGATTTGCTCTGCCGCTTCGCCGCCTGTGTTCATTCGTCATCAGCTCCTTTCGTTGTTGTTCTTCATCTGCCCGTATGGTGGATAGCTTTTCTTTGAGAGCAGCGTTACGGGCTTCGATACCCTCGCACAGTCTGACCTCCTTTCGGATAACGCTCAGGCGTTTGGATAAATCGGAAAGCTGTGACCGTATGGCTTCCTTTTCTTCGCCGCCTGTTTTGCGGGACTTAGAATAAAGTTCCTTACGCTTTTGAAGCAGGTCGGTTTTTTCCGTTTCCAAAGTGCCTTTATATAACAAGAGCTGCTCTACCGTATCAATGCGATTACGGCACAACAGCCTTGTTTCCTGTGAGATGGCTTCCATTTTCATCAAGTCGTCTTTCAAAAGATAATGAAGCCTTGCATAATTCTGTTTTTTATTTTTAGGCAGGATACCGAGCTTGTAGCAGTAGTGCAGATACAGTCCCCGCAATCCGCCGATTTTCTTAGCTCCCTTTAGAGAGCCTTTGACACGGAATACCTTGACCGTCCTTTGCGGCTCGGTAAATCTGGAGAACTTCACGGCGTAGGAGTTTTCGCTGATACGCTCCATAATCCTCTCATTGGTATATTCTTCTCCGAGCTTATACAGCCGCTTCGGGCGTTTCCAGCCCTTGCCGATGACCGTCCAATATTTGCGGTTTGGGTCAAAGCTCACACGGTATCCCATTTCAGCCATAATGCGGTCAAAATCTTTCAGCGTGAAAGACTTGCTGATAGCTTCGTCCACCGACTGCCGTGTGACATTATCCCTCGTAGGCATACCGTTTTTCTCAGCCTGATATAAAGCGTATGGTTTTTTCTTTCCGCTTGGGTGTTCAATGACGGACAAAGCATACTCACGGCACAGTTCATCGGAACGCTGACGCAAAAGACGCAGGTTTGCTTTGTTGTCGTGATAATGCTTGCCGTCTGTAAAGGATACGGAGTTTACGACAAAGTGGTTATGCAGACAGTCGGTATTTAGGTGAGTGGCAACGATAACCTGAAACCTGTCGCCCCACATCTTTTGAGCAAGTTTTACACCAACCTCGTGCGCCTGCTCTGGCGTGACCTCACCGTGCTTAAAGCTCTGGAAACCGTGATAGCAGACAATCTCGCTTTCATCGTTCCATTGCTGTTTCGCAATCATCATTTCATCTCTGGCGGTGGTCGGGTCGCAGTTTACGCCTGTGACAAAATAACGCTGCTCGGTCTTATCCTTGTTGGTGGCATATTCCATTACATCGACCATAGCCTGCAAATCCGCTTCGGTGTATTTGGGGTTAGCTGTCTTTTCGGGATTTTCCGCATAATCTATGGGGTGGTCGAGCCTGCCACGCACATCCCATATTTCACAGACTGCCATTACGGTGCTTTTCTTGGAAGCAGATATTTTTTTCGGACAGCGATTTGAAACTCGTGCCACCTTTGCGCTTCCTCTTTCAGCATCGGAGCGTCCACAAAGTTCAGGGCATTGGCTTTTGCTGCAAGCTGATTGATACGGTTGCCGATGGCAGACAGCTCACGCATCATTTTATAAAACTCTGGGTCAGGCTTTTCGCAGAGCCGATAGCCTTTTACCATTCCTCTCAGGAACGCTTCTTTTGAGCAGCCTGATTTTTTAACGAGAGAGTAGAGCTGTTCGGCTTCTTCCTCAGTCAAGCGGAAAAGTATCTGCACATTTCGTTTTCGCATTTTTCACTTCCTCTCTCTCGGCAAGTCGGTTTATCTGCAAGCAGCACATAATCACTACACCTGTCAGACCGCCGAGCATTACGCCGATGATGAAAAATATAAACTCAATCATTCTTAAACTCCTTTCTGTCTAACGGGGTATTAGGGGTTGCCCCCTAACAAGCGAATTTGGATAACCAAATTCAGTGCTTGGTAAGACATTACTCGTTGCACTCGTCCTCACACATACATTCTCCGCACACGGGACAGAAGTACGGACAGTCCGAACAACACTCGTCCTCGTTCGCATCTTCTTCGTCGGTATCCTCAGCACCGTCCTCGCAAGACTCGTTGATTTTGGCTTCACCGCAGATAAAATCCTCATCGGTAAAGTTGATAAGGTCGGTATCGAACAGGATAATTTCAGTCTTTGCCTTTGCCTGTTCTGCGCTTTCAGCACAAACAGAAATGGTCTTTTCATAGTGGGCAGTCAGGGTCACATCATACTTTTTCAATGGTTATTTCCTCGCTTTCAACATTTAATTTTTTGGTTTGTCGGGTTATTCTTCGGGTCAAAATCTGCGGACAATCAACGGGCATCACTCCTTTCACGGCTTGAAATCGGTCTTGCAATCCCCAGATAGGACAACAAAAAATCGTTGAAGTCCTTACCGACAGGCGGCGGCTCATCAACGATTTTGTAGTCTTTCTGCAAAAGTTCTTTGAGGGCGGCGGTACATAGCCTGCCCGTTTTGTCATTATCCAAATGCAGAAATATTGTCTTGATATGGGGATTTGCTTTCAAAAATGTGGTTAGGGCTATGGGGATTTTGCTTTCCTTAATCTCTTTCTTAGGCTGATACACACCCGAAAGAGAGAGCAGATTTTCCGATTTATAGTCCTTTCCCTCACACTTTAGATAGGTGGCGTAGGACAGTAAATCAATAGCGGCTTCAAATAAATGCACGGTATCACTCGGTTTGTCTGCCAGAAGTCGGAACGAATACCGCTTGTCGCTGCCAGAAGCGTCCCCCTTAAAAGAGCTTCCAATCGTGCCACGGTAGGCGGCATACTTGGGTGTTCCGCTTTCGTCCTTGCCGATAAACACGACATTGTGATACTTGGAGCTTTCAAAAATCGTACCGTCCGCAATACAGTCCTGTATGATTGAAAGGTCAATCCCACGCCCGAAAAGGTACTCGGTCACTCGGTTGCAGTCCTTATTTTTCGGCGGCAGGAGCAGCTCCTTCGGCTCATCTTTTGGAACAGGGACAGGCGGCGGCTTCCAGTCCGCCGTGATGTCCGTAAGCAGTTCTACGGCTTCCACAAAACTGTAATCTTTAACTTTGATTAGATAATCAAGGGCAGAAACACCGCCGAAACCTCTCGACCACCAATACCATTTGCCATTGGAAATCTTCAAGCTGTCGTGTTCTTTGGTACAATACACATTGCCTGCCACACGCTTCAGGTTGTTCGGCTCATACCGTTGCAGATAGGACAGCAAGTCCATTTGCCGTGCCTGCTCAATCACGGCAGGGTCAAGCTGCACATAAGGTCTGTTACTTCTCATTCAATAAAATCACCTCCAGAAATAGAAAAAAGCCGAGGGATTTTCATAATGAAAACCTCTCGGCTATGTAAAATCATATTTTATTATAACTACAAATCTGGATTTATCTCTTACTTATAAAATAAAATGACAAACCATAGGAATAAGTAGAATTAAAATTGCACCTACTGCGCATACAGCAATTACTTTTTGAAAACTTCGCTTTTCTTGTTCAGTCATGTCATTATACCATTTCATAAGTTGTTACCTCCATTACTTCAAGGTTGTTCTTCAAATAATTCCATTTTTGCAATATTCGTAATTTTAATCACTTCGCAACTAACTAAAATAGAGGTATCCTCATAAAATTCATCGTTGAATAAGCCAATACGCATAGAACCATCTTTCAAGTAAATTCTTACAAATTTATCATACATATCCGCATATTGCTTATGGAATGCTTCGCTAATTTCATACATAACCATATCTCCAAATTGAAATTTTCTTTTTCTAATTATATCATGCTTATACTCACTTTTCTACAAAAAAGTCTTATAACACCCGCAAACAGAAGATTATATTTCTTGTCCTATGCAAATGACGGCATCAGCTATACGCCAATGCCGCCTTTGCCGGTTATAAAATTCCTGCTTTTTTCAGATACCCAACGCCATCATATACAAGCAGAAAAGCAAGTCCATCTGCCGTGCCTGCTCAATCACGGCAGGGTCAAGCTGCACATAGGGTCTGTTACTTTTCATTCAATACAATCACCGAAATAGAAAAGCCGAGGGATTTTCAACTCGGAAAACCTCTCGGCTATGTAAAACATATTTAATTGTAACTATAAATTAGGATTTGTCGTTCTGTTCAATTTTACGATAAAGTTGGAATTCTATCTGGTTCTTATTTTTTGAATAATAAAGAAAATAATATCTAAAAGTATCCCAAGCATTATGCCAAATACAATCTCTTCATTCTTTTCTCCCTGCGCTACTTTCAATAATCTACATAAGAATACTGTAATAATTGGAATAACTACATAAATTAGTTGTTTTAGACATTTATTTCTCATACTTTTTCTCACTTTCAAATCCTAATTTGTAATCTTAATTATAGCACATTCTTATGAACTTTTCAATCTCTTCGGCTATGTAAAAGCGGCATCAGCTTCACGCTAATGCCGCAACAGGTTAGAGCATATTCAGTTTTTTAAGATAGCTGACGCAATCAATGCAGCCTTTGAAATAAACCTCTTTCAGCCCTAAACCAGCCATCTCGTTTTTGCATTTCAGCACCTCGACCAAAGCGGCACAATCCTCCTCAGACAGCTCGCAAGGTCTGTCTACATCAAGAACTGCTTTCACTTTAGGGTACTGTTCATAGAGCATTTTCATATGCTCTGTCAGCTCTTTATACCTTTTTTCGGAATGACAAGTTGCGCTTGTTTTACTGAGATAATCAAAAAAATCAGCATCGTATTCATCGAGAAATGTGCTGAAATTCAAGTCCTTTGCCATCTAACCACCTCCGATTTTCATTTCACAGCCCTATTATACATCTCTCAAAAGACCTACTCAAATGTGGAAATCAGATTATCGCTCACGATTTGCACATTTTCTTTCGGGCTGTTCGTTGGTTTGTTCTGGCTCTGTATCAAGCACGGCGGGGGCTTTCTTATCCAGATTAAGCTCAATGTTGAGAGCGTTCAGCCGTTCCGATTTTTCTTTCAGTTCTTCCTCAAAGGCAAAAGGCTTTTGCACCTCGGCTTTTGCGGTTTCAAGCTGTGCGATGGTTTCCGTCCGTTTGGTCTTTGCGGTTTCCAATCGGGCGGGGAGCTTGGCAAGCTCGTTTTCAATTCGGGTCAGGTTTCCCAGAGGGTCAGAGCCTAATTCCACCTTGTACTTTGCTTTTCCGCAGAGGTTGAGGCAGTAATGCGTACCCACCGCATCATAGAAAACCTCCATTTTGAAGCCACGATAAGAGCCGATTTCGGTAGGTGATGGCATCGGGTACTCTTTGCAAATTGCAAGGAGCATTTCACCTGCGGCGGCTTTTTCGGCGTAGCTGATACCACGCAGGGTCATCGGACAGAACTTTTCATCGCCCTGCGGCTTGTGCTGCTCGGCAAGAGCTGTGTCTGCTTCATAGCAGACAATACGCTGCTCGTACTCCGCAATGGTCTGAGGGAAGTGTTTGAGTATCCTGTCCTCAAGGTCGTAACGCTCAGACAGATAGCTCTGCTTCAGCACTTTGAGCTTGGATACCTGAATGTCCAAGTCCATCTTTTCCTTAAAACGCTCATCGCCTGTGGCAAGCATTTTGACCTCCGCAAAAGACAAGGCAACCTCGTCCACATCTTCGGCAGAACGGACGGGGCTTTTACTCGTCATTATCTGGGAGATAAATTTTTGTTTGCTCTCCACGAGCTGATAGAGATAAGCGTCAAAGGTCTGCTCGGTTACATAGCGGTAAACCTCGACTTCTGGGAACATATTTCCCTGTCTTTCGATACGCCCTTGCCGTTGTTCAAGGTCGCTTGGTCGCCACGGACAGTCCAGATTATGAATGGCGATAAGCCTGTCCTGAACATTCGTGCCTGCGCCCATTTTCTGGGTAGAGCCTAACAACACACGGACTTCACCGCTTCGTACCTTTGCGAACAGCTCTTTTTTCTGTGCGTCTGTGGTCGCTTCGTGGATAAACCGTATCTGTTCGGCGGGAATACCACGGGCAATCAGCTTCTCACGCATATCGTCATAAACATTGAAAGTGCCGTCATTCTTCGGGGTGGATAGGTCGCAGAATACAAGCTGTGCAGCTTTTGTATCGGCGTAATCCTCCCAGATACGGTACACATTGTCGATACAGGCGTTGACCTTGCTGTTCGGGTCGTCTGGCAGCATCGGGTCAATCATTCTCTGGTCGAGAGCCAGCTTACGCCCGTCATTCGTGATTTTGAGCATATTATCAACATTCGGCTCTACACGCCTTGCCCTGACTTTCTCAGCTCGCTTTGCCAGAGAAGCTACCATTTCACTTTGTATCTCGCTCGGCTTGGTCTTGATATTGTGGTAATTCACTTTCGGCACGGGGAGTTTTAACATATCGGCAGTCTGAATATCCGCCACCTCACGGAACATCAACATCAGCTCTGGCAGATTAAAAAACTTGGCAAAGCGTGTCTTGGCTCGGTAGTTTGTACCCTCTGGGGCAAGCTCCAGAGCTGTTATGGTTTCTCCAAAGGTAGAAGCCCAACTGTCAAAATGCTGCAAGCCGTTTCTTAGCAAAGTATCGTACTGCAAGTACCGTTGAACAGAATACAGTTCTACCATCGAATTGCTGATAGGTGTACCCGTTGCGAATATCGTCCCTCGGTTGCCTGTGATTTCGTCCAGATAGCGGCATTTCATAAACAGGTCGCTTGATTTTTGGGCTTCGGTCTGGGCAATGCCGCCGACATTCCGCATTTTCGTGTAGAGGTACAAGTTTTTATAAAAATGGCTCTCGTCAATGAAAATCCTGTCAATACCGAGCTGTTCAAAGTCGATTACCGTATCCTTGCGCTTGGTATCGTTGAGCTTATCGAGCTTTGCTTTTATCCCTTTTCGGGTTTTCATAAGCTGCTTGACCGTGAACTGTTCTCCTTTGCTTGCCTGCACATCGTCAATCCCACGCTCAATGTCATCAAGCTGCCGTTCGAGCTGTTCCCGTTGCCGTTCAATGCTCATCGGGATTTTTTCAAACTGCGAATGTCCTATAATAACCGCATCGTAGTCGCCTGTTGCAATACGGGAGCAGAACTTTTTGCGGTTTCCTGTTTCAAAATCCTGCTTTCGTGTTACAAGGATATTGGCACTCGGATACAGTCGCAGATACTCAGAAGCCCATTGACCGACAAGGTGGTTGGGAACAACGAACATCGCCTTATTGCAAAGTCCGAGTCGCTTGCTTTCCTGTGCGGCGGCGACCATTTCAAAAGTCTTGCCCGCACCTACCTTGTGGGCAAGGAGCGTATTGCCGCCATAGAGGATATGAGCGATAGCGTTCACTTGGTGTGGTCTTAGGGTAATTTCTGGGCTGATACCGCCGAAAGTAATATGGCTTCCGTCATACTCACGGGGACGAACGGAATTAAAAGTATCATTGTAATACCTGACAAGGCGGTTTCGCCGTTCTGGGTCTTTCCATATCCAATCCTGAAACGCCTGTTTGATTGCTTCCTGCTTTGCCTGTGCCGCCGTGGTTTCCTTTGCGTTGAATACAGCCTTTCTGTTTCCGTTCCCGTCATAGACATAATCGAAAATACGGGTATCACGGAGATTTAGAGTATCCTCAATAATACGATAGGCGGAAGCCCTCTTTGTACCGTAGGTGCTTTCCGCCTTTATATTTCCGTAATCGGAACTCTTATTCTCGATAAACCAGTCGCCGTTAATCGGCGTGTATCGTACTTTGATACGGCTTTCCGCATAGCTTGACGGGGTTAAAAGCTCCATTACAAACCTCTGAATATCCTCCTGCGGTATCCAAGTCGTACCCAGACGGACGGAGATTTCTGCCGCCGACAGGTCTTGCGGTATGACCTGCCTTAATGCCTGTGCGTTGACTGCAAACTCTGGATTTTCCTTTGCTGCGGCTTCGGCGGTTATGAGTTTCGCTCTTACATTGCCAGACAAATACTCATCGGCGGTTACATACTGTGCAGGCTCGCTTGCAGGGATACGGAAGATAACGCCCTGCAAATCCTTAATAATTTCTTCTTTCGGTTTGCCCGTGAGCTCTTCCATATAGGGCAGGTCAACACGGGCTTTTTCACCGATAGAAAGGGCAAGAGCTTCGCTTGCGGTTTCAACGGAAGTGATTTCACGGTGAGGCTTTATCGTCCTTTTTGTGAACATATCCGCTTTTCTTTTGAAGTTGCCATCATCGTCAAGCACCTCCAGAGAGCACAGAAGGAAGTAACTCTCGTCCGATGCAAAAGCAAGGTAATTCCCTCGGCTGTTGATGAGTCCGTACTGCTGCGTAAAGCTGTCATACAAACGGTTTAGATTTTCCTGTTCGGTGTGTATCAAATCATCTGGATAATCCTCGGTCTGATACTCTATGAGCTTCCTCACACAATCACGGATTTGTATCAGTCCCTTGATACGGTTTTCTGCTGTCACAGATGCCATAGCAGGGGTCATACGGTCATTTTCTCTGAAGTAAACCTTGCCGTCCACCAACGCATATGAGAAGTTTCGCACATTCGGGTCGGCGGGAATAGAAGCGTCCTGCCCGTCAGAGATTTCGTCAAGCTCGTTTTCGTACTCTGGGATTTCTCCCTGAATGTTCTGAACAGCGTTATGAAGCAACTCCGACAGAGGTATATCCTGATATGCTTTGCAGGCAGAGTCAAAACCAAAGCGTGTGCTTTCCATTTTCATCTCGCCTAAAATCATCTCTGGGTGCTGCACAAAATAGCTGTTCATCGTAATACCGTTCTCATCGGTATCAAGGTGTACCCAGTCTGGCTCTGTATCAATTACACGGTCACGCTTCTGCAAAAAGAGAATATCGCTCGTGACCTCTGTGCCTGCGTTCGCTCGGAAAGTGTTATCGGGCAGTCGGATAGCTCCGAGCAGCTCGGCTCTTTCTGCAATATATTTGCGTATTTCAGGACTTGCCTTATCCATTGTTCCCTTAGAGGTAATGAACGCAACGACACCGCCTGCACGAACTTTATCAAGAGCCTTTGCGAAAAAATAATCGTGAATGAGAAACTTCTGGGCGTTGTAGCGGCTGTCATTGACCTTAAAATCACCAAACGGCACATTACCGATAACTACATCGAAGTGGTCGTCTGGGAGCTTTGTTTCTTCAAATCCCTGTACGGCAATACTGGCTTTCTGATAAAGCTGCTTTGCAATCTTTCCCGTAAGGGGGTCGATTTCTACACCGTGGAGCTTCGAGCCTGCCATCGTATCAGGAAGCAGACCGAAGAAATTGCCCGTTCCGCAGGACGGCTCCAAAATACTGCCCTCGGAAAAGCCCAAACGCTCAAGAGCTTCATACATACCCTTGATTACAACGGGCGGCGTGTAAAACGCTGTCAGGGTGGACTCCATTGCAGCACGGTATTCTTCTGGAGAAAGGCTTGCATACAGCTCTTTGAACTCATCAGCCCACGCCGTATTGTGTTCATCAAACGCCATAGACAGACCGCCCCAACCGACATACTTTGAAAGGGTTTCCTGTTCTTCGGGTGTGGCAAGTCGGTTTTCAAGCTCCAATTCGTGCAGGAGATTGATAGCCGCCATATTATTACGGAACTTTTCTTTTGCGCTGCCGACACCTAAAGTATCCTCGGTAATGCGGTAATTGTGCCGTGGCTCTGAGGGAACAGGGACAGGAGCAGAAGATACAGCGTTTTCGGGCTTCTTTTCTTCTTGTGTTTTACTGAGCAGACTGCGGACATAACCGACTTTCTCAACACGGTTTATGGGGAAGCCCACAGCATTTGCAAAGGTCATATCCCGCATTGACACATCGCCGCTTATTTCGCTGATACTTTCAATGACATAGCGGCGGTTATCTATGATGATTTCCTTGCCGATGAGGTCAGCGTTATCCTGCTTATCGGGCTGTTTCTGCTGACTTCGTTCCGCATCTTTCTGGGCGAACAGCTTGACGATGTTTTCGGCACTATTCAAGGTGTCGGCATATTCCTGTGCTTCTTCCTCGGTTTCAAAGGTCTGATAAATGCCGTCCACATCGTAATACTGCCCGTCCTCTCCGTATGGTACGGTGTTATCCCGTATGATAAACGGGTCGGCAAAGGCATCGGAAGTCAGTTCTACGGTATAATGCGGAGTTTGTTTTTCCTCTGTTATATCTATGGCTGTCGGGCGGTGAACATATAAAGTTTGCTCGGCTTCTTCAAAGGTATCAAAGCCGCCTGCCGCAGAAGCAAAGCTGTTGTTGTCCTCATCGTAGCCGTAGTGATTAAAATATTTTCCGTTGGAAGCCTGCACAATGACAATATTTTCGTCATCGGACTTATAATAAGCGACAATCTGCGACTGCAAATCAGAAGCCTGCTGTTTATCCTCAACAGGGACAAACCAATCGCTTTCCGTTGCCATAATCTCTATATAGAGCTTTTCGTCCTCTGGAGTAAGGGCTTTATGCTGTTCCAGATAAGGGATAAACACATCTCGTCCCCATTGCAGGCTTTCTATTTTTTCACGGTAGTAATCCTCGCCCTGTTTCTTCCATTCAGGAATAAACGGGCAATTCGGTGACAGAGAGTATTCGTAAAAGTTTTTGATGTGGGAAATAAGGTCGCCCTCGCCGTCACCAATATCAAACCTTCCTTCATAATGGAAATCTTCGCCGCCGATAGTAGCGGTAATCTCAAAATCAGTCTTATGATACCAACCAACATTATCTTTGCTCTCACGCTCTCGATGCTGCTTTTCGTCCAGAACGCCGAGAAGATAGTTGCCCAGAGCAAAGCTCAAATCGGTATATCGGTCATTAAATTGCCTGTCATAAAAGGCAGGGTGTTCCGAAAATCCAATAGAGAAATTTATTCCGTCTGGCTTTTCTTCGGACGGTGTTTGAACGCTCTGTTTTTCGGTAACGACTACTTTCAAATGGTCGTTCGCAGGGTTTTCCTTTAGCTTTTCCTCAAAATCAGCTCGGCTGAGTTCCTTGCCGAACAACGGAAATTCGGGATTACGCAAAGAAACGGCATTTTCGTCAAACGCCGCAATCTCATATTTATCTGCGCCGATATATACAACATCGTCCTCGTGATAGACATAACGGAGAGGATACAGCTCCATAAGCTCCTGCGAAAACCGCCACGCATTGCTGCGGCTGTAAACATCGGCGGTTTTTCCCTGTACCAAAGCAAGGAAATCAAGGAGCTGCTGAACAGTAGCAGGGTCGCCTAAATGCTGTTCCATCTGTTCGGCGGTTACATCGGCAAGGTCGGTACGCTTCACATTTTCAAGCAGGTCTTTCTCATAACCGTCTAAATCACGGATAAAATCGGACAGCCGCAGGGAAAGGGTATCTCTCTTGTCGGCAGGCGGAAGGTCACGGTTTGCGTCAATAAAACGCCGCCGTGCCATTTTCCTTTGCGTGTCGATTTCGTACTGCGGAGCTTCCTCACTTTCGAGATAATCGGCGTAATGGTCTTTTTCCTTTTCATTCAGATAGCGGTCATTCTTTATCAGCTCACGCAGCCGCTTTTCTGCCTTTGACCAAGAAAGAACAAGGTCGGGGTTTGCAGACGAGCCGTGTTTTTCAATCGCAATGCCTTTCCCATCGTACCAAGCGTGTCCCTGCGTACCGTCTGGAAAATAGTGCGTACCGCTTCCTGTACCGTATTCTTTTTTAAGAAAATCAATGTTGCTTTTTCTGTCCTCATTCTTTTGAAGCTGACGGTAGATACGGTATTTACCGTCCTGAAATCCGCTTCCTCTGAGGAGAACAGAGTCAATATCCTCCTGAGAAATAACAAAAGCAGAGGATTTTTCGTCCTCTGCCTGCGTCATCATTTCAATCTGTTCCTCTACGGTGGGGAGATTGACCGTGACCTGCTGTTCGTCAGCGACATTTAGCTGTAAATCAGCTCGGTCAATATTATTTCCTCCGCTTGACTGCGGATATTGTTCATCAGTCCGACCCACTGCATCGGTGCTTTCTCTTTCAGTTCCTCCGTCACGCCCTGTTCCTTGCAAAGCTGTTTTGTCAGAAGCTCTAACCTCGTAAGAGCCGTCTGTTCCACCTCGTAAAGATGTTTGTTCAGCTCGCCCGATGTCAGCAGATTGAGATAGGTCACTCGTTTGTGCTGCTCCAGATAATCCCTGTGCATCAAAGCGTATCTGCCAAGCTGAATTTCTGGCTCTGTCGGTAATGTCAGGTCGGGAATAAGATAATCTCCTTGTTTGGTGTAAGTGATTTCGCTCATTATGATTACTCCTTTCGGCTTGTTCTCTGTCTACATCATAGCGTGTTTGAGATTTCGGCGCAAAGGTGCGATTTGGGCGTTTGTCCGCAATTTGCACATCTCGGATAGTTTGAGAGATTTCCCTGAGAGCCATTTCCGCAATGTCGCTTGTCGCAATACCAAGAGCATTGATAGTGGCGGGGGTATTAAAGTTAATGATTTCCGCAAAATCTTCACGCTCAAATACCGCTTCGGTATCCATACCGCAACGGCTCGTCAACATATATGCTACGCTGTTGACTGCAAGCTGTCTGTAAATGACCTCGACATTATATTCATCAAGTTCCTCTAACAAGCTGTCTTGTGTACAGCTCTTGAGCTGCGGCATATAATCCTGTAAGTTATCCTCAACTGCGTTTTTTGCCGTTTCCATCAGCGCAGAAGCAAGGTCGGTGCTTTCCACATCTCCAAATCTGTCGGAGAGCCGTTCAATAACTGCCTGCTCGTATCGCTCACTCATTTGCCATATCGGAACAGGGCGGCTACCGTAATAACCTTCGTGCGTATCAGATATATCAAAATAGTATTTCAGCGTATTCCTGCGACCTTTCGGGTCAAACACTGCAATGCCTTTGCTGTCTTTGTTTACCCAACGCTTAAACTGCTTATTCCAAGTTTCAAGCTGTGCTACCGCAACAGCGTCAGGGCGTTGAGCGTAAATCAAGAGCTGTTCATCAAATCGGCACTTATAGTTGCGGCAAGCGGCAGACAAAAAGCTCTGCCACGCCTGCGGGCTTTTCGCAACCGTCACGCCTGTACGCCGATACAGCTCTGTGATTAGCTGATACTTCGCAGCCATTCTTCGCACACCTCCTTATCGTTCTAAATCTCGGTTTTTGTGTTTACGGTCATATTCGCCGCATCGCTCGGCAATTTCAGAATACATTTTGTGACGAATTTCACGCTCAAAGGCTCGATATTCCTTTGCCTTTTCTGTCGGCTTGTACCATACGCTTTCTTTATCCGCTTTATCCATCTGTTCGTATTTGTCGTCAATTTGGTCGGTATATTTTTTATAGATGGCGTGAGCAGCAGGACTTTCAATCGCATAGCGGTAACGGTCAAGGCTTTTATGAGAGCCACGGAGCTGTGCGTATTCATACAGCATACCGATTATCTCACGGTCAAGTCCTGCCTGCCCTTCGGCAGCATAGATTTCCGAAAGGCTTTCACACCGCCAAGCGTGAAAAGGCTCGGTATCATTGGAGCTGTGTGAGGACAGATATACACCGTCTTTCTTTACTGTAATACGGTTGATAAGCTCTGTACTCATTCTGCATTACCTCCGAAAAAGGAAATGACCTTGTTTGCCTTGATACTCTTTTGCAGCTCATTGATAATACCGATGTCGGCTATGGTAACGCCTTGTATTGCAAGAATATCGTCCATTGTCATAGTGGCAATCGACTTTTCATCGGTAAAGCCTGCTTCAAAGACCTTACCAAGCACCTTGATTGCCTTTTGATTGAGTGCCATTCTCAAAACCTCCTTATCGTTCTAAATCTTTATGCTTCTGGGCTTTCGTTACCGCCTGCGGCTCTGGGGGCTTCGGCTCATAGGTCGCTCCGTTTTGTTCCATACGCTCGGCAAACTCGCAGATATGGAAGATGTTATTTCCAATCTCTGTATGATACTCGTCAATAAAACGGCAGGGGCGTTCTGTTTTCTCGCCCCACGATGATGTGATAACGATTTTGCCGCCGTCAGGGATACGGAACAGCTCTTTGTAATTTGGGTCGATAAATCGGATACCCTGTTCGGCTTTTTGGATATGCCTGTCAAGCCATTCTTTCACAAAACAGCAGCAGTAAAAATTGTAATCGCCCTTAGTGGGATTGCACCGAAACAGAAAGGCGTGCTTTTCCGTATCCACACGGAAACCGTACTCGGTGCAATAGTTTCCTGCAAATGCGCTTTCGGGATAATGCCTTGCAAACGCACTCATATCATAGCGGTTGTGCAAAAGCCCCTTGTCCTCACGAAGCGAATTGATAACCTCGTCAAGCTCATTTTTGAAATCGTCTGTTTTCAAATCCCGCCTGCGGTCAAACCAAGAGGAATAGAACTCCTTGCCGCCTGCGCCGAAGTCGCCACGCAGATAACCGATACTGCCTGTCTGCCCTTCAAGCTGCATACTCTGAGCGTAGGTGTATTTCTGTTCGGTGGGGGTTAAGGCTCGTATCTCCATATCAGCGTTCCTCCCGATTTTTCTGTTTTTTCTCTTTCTGCTGCTCCTTGATTTTTGCAAGAGCTTCCTTTGCCCAATCAGGCATACATTCGGGCTTGATTTCTCCTAACACATCGTACCGTTCCCATCTGGATTTTTCGCCTGTGGCAAGGCAAATACCAAAGACAGCGTTACCTCTGCCGCCTGTTGCTCCATTGCCGCCGTCCGCCAAAACGAGCTGAAAAGCAGGGTGCTGATATTCATACCGTTTCGGCTCTGCATTGATAACGACAACCTTGCCGACAATACTGCTGCTGCGTTTGTCTGGAATACAATGCTCTTTCGTGAACACGGTATTGTCAAAAGCGAATTTGGATAACTCGGATTTGGTTTGCTCTATCTGGGACTGTACTCGCTGAATGAAAAGCTCCATCGCTTCCAGATAATCGTCACAGCCGACGCTTTCGGTTGCCCACGGCACACCAAGCGGATTATGGCAGTCGCAGTAGCTTACAAGAAAAGGGTATTTATCGCTTTTATCCACGCCGAAAACAACCTCTTTGTCGCCAATATAAATGCTGTTCACGACCTCATAATTGCCGAGCATTCGTTTTTCTTCACGCATTCGATTGCTCCTTTCGTTTCTTTTCCTCTTTCTGTTCGTCTAAAATCCTGCGGATACAGACATCGCAGAAAATAACAGACCCGTCCTTATATCGGGGATAAGGACAGGTCGTGCAGTCATATTTTCGTTTATCGTTCACGGTCATCACGGCTTTTTTGCTTTTTATCGGGCTGGTTATAGGGCATACGGCACTCTCTCTGGTAGCGTTCATTCAGCTTTTCTCTTGCTTCTGATAACTGATTGCAGTAATATCCCCAGAAATAATCCGAGCCATCTTTGCAGTACCAGCACACATACGGGTTGGGGGCTTTGGAGTTATGACCGATGACAAGCTCGTTGTTCCCGATAGTACAGCTCTCAATAATCTCATAACCGCCGTTTATGCGCTTTTCGTCCATTTCACACCTCATTCCTTAGCGTATTTGCGGTATGCCTTTTCGCCCTCGGCACGGAGCCGCCTTACACGGGCGTTCCCCGCAAGCTCTGGATATTTTGCTTGCAGCTTACGGCGTGTTCTGCCCACGCTCCCAAAGCTCGGCAGACCGAGATATTTATACTGTTCCATTACTTCCGCAAAGGGCATTGCTCCTGCACCTTTCAAATAGGTGTTGCACACAATCAGATAGAGGGTCATATCATCGTTTCTTGCGTCCTCGTTCTTTTGCAGAATAGCCTTTACCTTAGCTTCAATGGTTTTCAGATTTTTCATAGATTGCCTCCATATATGGAAAGAGGGCGGCTTATCAATATAAGCCGCCCTTTTCCTGTCATATCGGGTTATTTCTTTTTTCTGTTTCGGATATTAAGCCATATTGCCGCACCGACGATAAACACTACAAGCACAATGGCGATAATGGTTTTAGCGTCCATAAATCAGTCCTCCTTTTTCTTTTTCTTGAAGCCGACAAAGCCGAGAACGCCTGCACCGATAACGGAAGCAGCCGCAAGGCTTACCCACAAGCCCAGATTGAAATCATCGCCTGTTTTGGGCGTATCTCTGAACTCGTTGTGCATCTCAACAATGGTAGTAGCTCCCGTTTTGACCGTTGCCTGTTTATCGGCGGGAAGGATATATCCTGCGGAAGCCGAGTCGCTGACTTCGGACACGGTGTACTCTCCGATACGCAAGCCCTCGATGAAAATTTCTCCGTTCTTGTCGGTCTTAAAAGTCTGGTCGTAGCCGTCAGCACTTGTCACACGGAAGGAGAAGCCCTCAACTTTTCCGTCAGAGGAAGTCTTGACGATTTTGAGAGAGCCTTTCTGCGCCTCATTGATAAAACCAACGCCTGCTTTGTTCTCTACGGTATAGGTCTTGCCGTTTTCCTCGATGGAAACACCGTACACGCCTTCATCAAGCACAAAGCCGTCTGGAGCTGTTTTTTCACGGACGAAATACTTGCCGTAGCGAAGCTCGGTCATCTGATAAACGCCGCCCTCAAGCTCAGTCATTTCGCCGCACAGCTCATCGCCCTCATCAAATTCGCCGTTGCCGTTTGTATCGGCATACACCTCAAAGACCGCACCTGTGAGCTTGTTGTCAGGATAATCCGCATCAACCTTAGTCAGTTCAATATTTCCCTTGATAAAGTAGTTTACAAGCTCGATTTCCACGACCTCATCGACCTTGCCCACAGTTACAGCGATTTCTTCCTCGGAGAGTACAAAACCTGTCGGGCTTTCAATTTCACGGATTACCCAAGTGCCATACGGTACTTTTTCAAAAGAAAAACTGCCGTCATCTTTCGATGTGGCAGTCTGGATAGCATTTTCTTTTGTAAACTCAGTAGTTCCCGTCTTAAAGATACCGATAACCGCACCGTCCAGAGCCTTTCCGTCCTCATCGGATTTCAGACCGCTTACCGAGCCGTAAATGATTTCATTCTCAATGGCTTCGCCCTCATTTGCAGAAAGATGAACAACCGCCGTGTCCTGACCTGCGTACTCAAAGATAACAGGGTATTTCTGCTCGTTCAGCACATAGGCGGGATTGGTGGACAGCTCCTTTACATAGTAGCTGCCAAGCGGAAGGTCGCTATTGACTGTTCCTTTGCCGTTTTCGTCCAGAGAGATAATTTCAATCAGTCCATCGGCGGGGATAACCGTGCCGTCTGCGGCGGTAAGGTCTGCTTGTGCATACAGACCAAAGGTTACATCAAAGATTTCGCCGTTATTGCCGACACCGTAGGCTTCGTCAGCTTCAAGACTCTTTACAAGGTCGATTTCCACACGCTGTCTTTCGTTGTAGAAGCTCGTGGAAGTTTCTGTGACCGCAATCTCCTGACCTGCATACACAAGTTCGACAGCGTGGATTTCATCATTCAGCACCATTCCGTAAGGAGCTGTGATTTCCTTTACCTCGTATTTGCCCAGATACAGCTCTTTGGATTTTGCAGTTCCGTCTGTGCCTGTGGTAATCGTGTCAACAACCTCACCCTTAGAAGCTCTCAGCGTTCCGTCCAGAGTATAGATGTTTTCGCTGGCAGTAATTTCATAAACCGCACCTTCAAGCCCCTGTACTGCAAATACGGGCTGATACATTCCGTTATTCTCAGAAACGGAAGTGAACACCTCACCAGACTTAGAAACGGTAATTGTGCCTTTCTGCGCCATATTGGAGCGAACTACCTCAATGACCGTAATGCCGCTTTCTTCGGCAGAGCCGTCCTGTGTTACATCAAAATAGACAGGCTCGGAGTTCAGAACATAGCCATACGGAGCCTGCACTTCCACGATTGAGTATCCTGTGCCGTATTCCAAAGTCTGCGGCGTAATGAGATAACCGTCTGCTGTGGTATAAAAGGTGTCGATGGTCGTCACTTCGGGATAAGTGAAAGTCATTGTCACAAGCTCACCGTTAGGGTCGTAAATCTGGAAGCCTGCGCCTGCATACGGAATGGTATTGCCTGTTTCCGCATCTTTCTTTACGATTTTGATATAGCTTTCAAAATTAGCGTTATTGATAAGATAGCGGTAGGTCTGACCGTCCTTGCTGATAAATACCTCAAAAGGCTTCATCAGCTCTCGACCTTCCCACCCAGAAGTCTGCTTCACAACATAAATACCGTAAGGCAAATCCTTTGTTTGAGCAAAGCCGTTTTCATCACAGGTGAGTATATCTCGCTCGGTTTCCTTTGCTGCGTCATAGCTGCCTGCGTCTTTCAAATAAACCTCAAAGGTTGCTCCCGTTTCGGGTGTTTCAATTTGGGTTTCTCCGTCATCGGTGTGCTTGATAATGGCGATATTGCCCTTGATAATCTGCTCAGTCACATCGTTTGCGGTACTGTTGCGCTCTACGGTATAAAGCTCTGGCTCTGCGCCGATATGATGAATTGTAGTATCGAGCAGATAACCCTCAGACGGGCTGATTTCTCGGATAGTCCAATCATCATCACAGATATAATAGTCTGTTGTAAACTGCCCGTTCTCGTCCGTAGTGTAGGTGTCAATCAGTTCTTCGCCTTTATAAATGCCGTAAACTGCACCTGCAAGAGAAGCGTCGCCCTGTGCCGTGCCTGTTTCCGCATCGGATTTCGTCACAGTCACATTGAACTTTTTGAGAATGTTCGTAAAGCTGCGGCTTGTAACCTTTTCCCATTCAATAGGAGCTGTCTGGCTTTCGGGAACAACATAGCGAACAGCCGTATCTACTTCCTCAACGGTGTAAGGCGTTTCGCCGCTGATTAGGACATTTTCAAATCTTGCCACACCGTTTTCATCGGTAACGGCATACTCATCAACAGGCAAGCCGCTAAGAGATGTGCCGTAAAGGTGGAACTTCACACCCTCCACAAGATTGTCCTCAGAGTTTTTGATAATCTCCAGACTGCCACGCTTTAAGGTGTTGTTAAAGGTTACGGTAGCAGTATGACCGCTTACAATCGTTACCCTTTGAACGCTCTGCGGCTCATATCGGTCAATGGACTGCTCTGTAACGGTGTAAACCCCCGGCATTAGCTGAACATCTACCGTACCGTCTGCGCCTGTGGTAACGGTTTTATTTACACCGTTTCCAGAAATATTGAAGCTAATGCCAGACACAACACCGTCCTCAGAGGTCTTTTTAATCTGTCCTGTGCCGTAGGTTTCCGTGTTGATTTTAAGATAGAAATATACGGGGTCGGAAGCTCCAGAAACCATTGTCTGTTTACCAACACAGCCCCAGATAAGCATTTCTCCGCAATCGAGATTGACATTTTTCTGTGCCGATACTGTTACGGGAGAAGTAATCATCTTATCGCTCGTAAAAGTATATTTGTTGCCGCTTCTTGTTACGGAAATACCGCTTGCGGAAAACTTAATATCGGACAATGTGTTGTTGGTATCCTCAAGCGTCAGGCTGTATTTCTTTGTATCGGGATTGTATTTGAGAGTGTAGGTGTCCACATTGCTCTGGCTTCTTGCTGCAAAGCTCGGAATGGTATAGTGTTTTGACATCTGCGACAAAATCCAGTTGTAGCATTTCTCGGCGGGTCTGCCTTTCAGGGAATAGTAGTAAGTGTCCCCGTCAATCCCGTTTGCACTCTGGCGGTTTGAGGGACTTGTGCGGAGCTGCTGCTGATATTCCCAGATAATTGTCTGGGTCGCAAAAGCGTAATCGTCTGCATTTGTGCCTGCAACGGGAGAGGACTTACCCTCGTGCCAGCCGTACATCAAAGCCATCATAATACCGAACTGAGCGTCAGTCGGCAGGTTTTGAAAATACGAGCTGTTCTTTCCGCTTTTGGACACATAGGAATTGCCCGTGTTGAAATCAACGCCAGACTCCACGCAGTAAACCTGATGTGTTCCGCTATTATCTGTCATCAGATATTTTCGCTTGGCGTTACCTGCGTTAATGCTTTGCACGGTGATATTGCCTTTACTGTCATAAACGATAAAAGAATAGGTCGCTTTGCTTCGGTAATACTCGCCGTCAGAGCCGACATAGTAATCGCCAAAGGAAGATATGCAGCTTTTCCCTTCCTCGCTCGTCCACGCAAAGGCGGACATCGGCAGAGCTGTTATCATCATCAGCAAGCAGAGAGCCGCCGACAGGATACGCCTGCCTTTCTTTGTAAACTTAGTTTTCATAGGCTGTTAAACCGTCCTTTCTTGATTTTGGGCATAAAAAATCCCTCTGTCTTTGAACAGAGGGAAAAGCCTGATAGCTGCTCACGCAAAGAGGAAATAAATCGAGTAGCTGCCGTTTCCTCTTGCTTCGCAATAAATATTAAAAGCTGTGATTTCATCAATTCCGTATGCGCCGAGATTTTCGACAGTATGGAATGTGATATAGCGTTCAAGGCTCCGCTTTAATGCTTCGCCCTGATTGTTCTGTGATGCCGTTACAGGTTTCCACCAAGTAGAATTACTCGGAGTGAGTGAGCTGTCTAAGGCAAGCCCCATATCCAGACCAATGCCGATACAATCTTCCTTGACCGTTTCAATGTCAAATTCATAATCATAGGCGGTTTTAGGCTTTGTATCTTCGGGGACTGTCTGCGGTGGTATCTCCGCAGGCGGCTCTGTTTTCTCTGATTTCTCGGCAGGAGCAGAGCTGCTTTCCGTTACCGCAGGCTTGGTTTCAGACACATTGTTTTCCTCTTGCAGCACAGGCTCGGTCTGCTTTGGAGTTTCGCTTTCAACAGGCTCACACGCCGTAGCTTCTGCATCGCTTTCAAGCGCAGTATCCGTTTTCGCACTCTTGCTTTCTGTACTTTCCGAGAAAGAACTGTTTTCCGTGCTTTCTGTTTCGGCGGCGGCTTCTGTTTCCGTTACAAGCTCATAATTATCACTTTCTTTGGGGGCTGTTGAAACATCGGCACAGCCGCTTAATGTCAATATCAGCACAAATAGCATTGCAATCATCTTTTTTCGCATAGCATAGACCTCCTTTGCGGCTTCATTATACGAAAAACCTCAGAAGCTCTCAAAGGTAGAAAATCTTTCAAACAAAGAGTTTTGCATATATTCTTTTTTCGGATAGTCTTGGTAGTAGAAAAGGGGGTGAGGTGTGGAGAGGGGGAAGCCGAAAAAGCGGCTATCCACGAAAACGGGCAGACCTCGCCCTCGGTGTGCGGCTATCGTTCCTGAGCTTTGTTTCGCTGCAAGTGTCGGTTGTAAAACTCCAACGCTTTTACAACAAAATCCGCTTCCTGTCCTTTGGGAACAGATTTAGGAATGAGTTTGGTTATCCTCTCGTCACGGAAAGCAGGCTTTTCCCTTTGATTGGGTTTTTCTTCCTCCATAATGCTTTGGATAACCTCGCCTGTCAGCTTACCCTCCTGCATAAACTTCTTCATTTTGATAGCCTGTGCAAGCGACGGGGTAGCGTCGTTGTAGCTCATAGCTTCAAGCAAGGTGTATTGCTGTTCTTCGTTTAGATAAGAGATTTCAACAGCAGGACGAAAAGCAATCTGCCTTTCATCTACCATTTGCAAGATTTCGGGAACAAGCTCAGTCAAGCGGATAAAACGGCGGATTTGCTCACGACTTTCGCCCACTTTATCGGCAAGTTCTTCATTAGACCTCGACTTCGACACCATTGGTGTCGAAGTTAAATCGTTCCTTTGTCCCTGTCTGTCCATTGCTTCAAGCCGCATTTTATATGCAAAGGCTTTCTCACTCGGCAAAATCGTTGACCTCTGTAAATTGCTTTCTACCATTACAATAATGGCTTCATCACGGGTCAGCTCTTTAACCTCGCATTTCAGCGTTTCAAGCCCTGCAAGCTCGCAAGCCTTTTTTCTTCTGTGACCGCTTACAAGCTCATACCGTCCGTCCTCTTTGAGCCGAACGGTAGCAGGGGTCATTATGCCGTTTCGCTTAATACTCTCGACAAGCTGCTGCATATCCTCGTCCATTAAAACTTTGAACGGGTGGTCGGGAAACTCGTCAATCTGCGATATGGGAATATCCCTGATTTTACTCAGTTTTGCTTCTGCACGGCTTTCATCTGTCTGAAACAGGTCATCGTAAGCGGTCAGCTCGATTTTGGGAGCGTTGTTTCTCGCCAAGCTCTGCCACCTCCTTTGAAAACTGCTTGTAGGCTTCGGCAATCTTACCGCTTTTGTCATAGGCAAAAATGCTCTTGCCCTCTGCGGTGGCTTCCACCGCACGGATAGAATGGGGTATCTCCGTATCAAAGACCTTGATTTTCTGCCCATAGGCATTTTTGACCGTTGCAGTGATTTCCTTAGAAATGTTGGTACGGGGCATTACCATCGTCATTAAGATACCGCCTATCCGCAGCTTGGGATTGATTTGCCGCTTGACCATTGACACAGAGCGAAGCAACAGCTCCAGACCTTTTGCTGAAAGGTAGTGCGGCTGTGTTGGGATAATCACGCTGTCAGCCGCCGCCAGAGCATTTATCGTTATCATACCGAGTGAGGGCATACAGTCGATAAGCACATAATCGTAATTCTTCTTAACCTCGTTTACATAGGTTTTCAGAACACGCTCACGGCTCATAGCGTTGATAAGCCTTACTTCAAAGCCTGATAACTCAATGTTGGACGGAAGCAGGTCAACGCCCTCGCCGTGGTGTATGATGCCTTGCGAAACATCAAAGGATTTATCATCTACGATGTTCTGCATTACGGTGGAGAGCGTTATGGGTATATCGTCAGGTCTGTTGTAGCCGAGTGCCATTGTGAGATTTGCCTGTGCATCAGCATCAATGAGCAAGACTTTCTTTCCCTGTTGTACCAGACCTACGCCCAGATTGACCGCCGTGGTCGTTTTACCGACGCCGCCTTTCTGATTGGTCAGGGCAATCACTTTGCAATTTGACATTTGTGCGTCCTCCTTTCGCATAAATTTAGCCGCTTTGTCAAGGCGGCTATGTAAAAAAGAGTGAGAGAACGCAAAAAGCCGCTTACTCTTAGGGGAATAAGAATAAGCGGCTATGTGAGATATGCCTTAGATATATTCAATTTTCATTTTCTTGACAGGAGCATTGACAACCTTGAAAATCAGCTCATCAACACAGTCCGTGTATCTGCCTTCCTGTACCAGCCTGTTTTTCAGCTCTACAAGGCTATGTATTACTAACTGTCGTTCGTGGCTATCCAGATATGCGTGGTAGGTTTTATCTCTCATAGGCTTGTCCTCCTTACACTTTCATTATATTTATAATCTCGTCTAAATTCCAATGTGCAAAGGCTTGTCCGTTTATGCCACATCAGGAACAGCAACACATATATTGATAGTGCGTTTTTCGCCACGCTGAATGACCGCAGGGTGTTCCGCAAAGTCAAACTGATTGTTTATACCATACCTTACAACCTTATCCGTGGTACGGAAGGTATGTAACCGAAAGCCGTAAAAATGCGGATTTTCAGCGTTTTTCAGGATATGGAACATTTCCGATGCTTCTGTGGGTACCGAGGAGCTCGGTCACCTCGAAATGATAGGTGCCATAGTTTATCAGCTTACTCGTAATCTTACGCAAGAGCAAATTAAGCAAGGCGGCTTTGACGCATACTTTGTAAATCATACAACGGGGGTGTACCCGGCAGGGGCGAATGGTGTGCCGTTCAATGCGGGTGCCATAGCTTCAAAGGGAGACGTCATAACAAATTTGCATGAGAATATGGCGGCCGATGGTACGACTGCGTAAGAACAACAAAGCCGGAAACCCCTATAAACACTACATTTTTTGTAGGACAAGTTTTTTCCGGCTGCGTTCTTATAAGGACAACTTGCAGTCAAAACAGATAGGACAAGCCCCCTCCAAACAGAATAACGTACCGCACAGGCGGCGTTACCTTATCCCAACAGGGAAACAAGGAACGCCGCTATTTTTTTACCCTCATGTTACGCAGTAGAGGCAAAAAGAGCCTTGCTACATAAGGCTTTGTAGGTGCAGTTTTCGCAAAGTAAGGGATTGATACCTAAACCCTCAAAATCGCTGTTCTACTGCGTAACAAATATGCAGCAAAGGAGTTGATGAAGCTATGGCAGTTTTCCGCGTGGAGAGAAACACAGGATATACGGTTATGAGCAACCACCATTTACGCAACAAGGAGCTGACCCTAAAGGCAAAAGGGCTGTTATCGCAAATGCTGTCCTTGCCGGAGGATTGGGACTATACCCTTGCGGGACTGTCCTATATCAACCGGGAAAAAATCGACGCTATCCGCGAAGCTGTCCGGGAGCTTGAAAGAGCCGGATATATTCAGCGTTCAAGGGAACGCGACGAGAAAGGACGTTTGCGGGGAGCTGATTACATCATCTATGAGCAGCCGCCTAACTTGGATTTACCTACATTGGAAAATCCAACATTGGGAAATCCTACGCAGGAAAAACCTACGTTGGAAAATCCAATGCAATTAAATAAAGATATACAAAAGACTGACTTATCAAAAAAAGAAAAATCAAATACGGATTTATCAAGTAACCATTCCATTCCTATCCTTTCCCCTAACCCCTCTCCTTTGAGGGAGGAAACGGCAGAGCCGGAACGGAAAGGAACGGAAGCGGCAGACGCATACAGCGTGTATGAGGAAATCATCAAGGACAATATCGAGTATGAGCATTTTATCAAGCATACCGACATTGACAGGGAACGCTTGGACGAGATTGTGTCCCTTATCCTTGAAACTGTCTGCACTAAACGAAAGACAATTCGTATCGCCGGGGACGATTATCCGGCAGAGCTTGTCAAAGCAAAGTTTATGAAGCTCAACAGCAGCCACATTGAATTTGTCTTTGACTGCATGAAAGAGAACACCACGAAAATCCGCAACATCAAGCAATATCTGAAAGCGGTACTTTTCAACGCACCCAACACCATTGACAGCTATTACACCGCCCTTGTCAATCACGATATGTACGGCGGCTATTAAAAACAGGAGGATTTTAATATGGCACAGAAAACAGGAGCTTTGATTTTTGATGAAACGGCAGACCGTTACGACATTCGCTTTGACCTTAACGACTACTACGGAGGATTGCATTGTGGGGATTGCCTTGAAGTGTTTGTACGCGGCAAATGGAAGCCGACCCGCATGGAGTACGGGGACAACTGGTATCTTGTCGGTGTGAGGGCTTCGGATTTGAACGGGCTGCGGGTGCGTATCTAAAGGCGGCATGAAAAATGTACGCCTTATTTTTATGCCCCGAAGCGGCACACCACCCTAACAAAACCACGAAAGGAGGGATTTCATGCAAGATGAAGTCAACGAAAAAGTTGTGTCTTTAGCAATCAAAACATCTAAGCTGACCGCCGAAGTGCTGCAAAAGGCTATGAAAGCCCTGCTTGCCAAAGGCAAAGGACAGCTAACCAAAGCCCCGCATGGGAAAATCACTATGCGGCAGCTTATGAAACCGGGAGAAAAGGTTTCCAATATTGAGATTACCGACCAAAATATCAAAGCCTTTGACCCTATCGCAAGGAAAAACGGGCTTGATTACAACGTCAAGAAGATTGAGAACGGCAAGCCGCCGACCTACCTTGTGTCTTTTAGGGGCAAGGATATTGACGTTATGACCGAAGCGTTTCGGGAATTTACCGCAAAGAAATTAGGCAGGGATAAAAAGCCCTCTATCCGCAAGCTGCTTTCCACTCTGAAAGACAAGGCGGCAGCTCTGAACGCACAGAGGGACAAAGTGAAGAAAAAGGACAGGGAGGTATCGCTATGAAGCCGGAACTTAAAAAGCTGCTTATCCTAAATGCCCCCTATCTGCTCTTTGTCTATCTCTTTGATAAAATCGGACAGGCGGTGCGGCTCTCTCCGGGGGCTGACCTTTCCGGCAAGGTGCTTTCCCTTGCAGACGGCTTTTCCGCTGCCTTT